>Ga0114968_10000158_pt1 | contig 49755 bp, 58 predicted proteins | sample M_130807_EF_Meta_FD_87020 | JGI IMG/M metagenome (GOLD analysis project Ga0114968, IMG submission 87020) | Freshwater microbial communities from Lake Montjoie, Canada to study carbon cycling - M_130807_EF_MetaG | ecosystem: Environmental > Aquatic > Freshwater > Lake | place: Lake Montjoie... | reverse complement strand
TGAAACACCACACCAAGTTGTGCCGCCATCATCATCTTTGCAAGTTTAGTATTTGCTGGCACTGCATATACAATAGTATTTGGTTGAAATATAATATACTCTTCACCATCAATTGTTTCAGATTTCAGATCACTTTTAGTAAACATCATATCACCTTGCAGAATACCTTTAATGCCTAACTTCGGTAGGTATGCAAGTGCAATCTTTAGTTTATTGTTTAGACCTTCTGCTGCATGATTTTCATCGATATCTGCATCAGTATAATTTAGTTTGGCATTCTTGTTGAACACAGATTTTGTACCAACAAAGAACTTACCATTTTCTGGATTTATACCCGCAAAGATAGCAGGTGAACCATCCCACTTTGTGGTAACATTTACTTTGACATCGGAATGACCCGCTAACATATTACGAAGTGAACGAAGGAAGTTGATTGCTTCCCTTGCACCAGATACGCCATTATTCAATACATTATCTTCAAGATGTTCTAGGTGAACATTCTTACCTTCTTTTGCTTCTGTTATGTATTCTAAAAATTTCATTATAGTTGTATTCCCAACTTATCATTTACTTTTGCAAAATACGCCTTATTTCGAAATGCGTAATTACCATTAGTTACAGTATCTTCGGCAGGTACGGTCGAAACCATTTTGAATATTGGAACTCCATCTTTATTCATACCCATTTTGACAATATTCAAATCTTGAAATGTTTGGTTTATAATAAAGTCAAAATTGAAATCTGATGATGCAATAAATTTAGTCATGCCATAAACTACATTCGTACTTGTGTATGAAAGTTTACCCGTTTGATAACCTTTTTTTTCATTTGGTGGAACTTTTGTGCTTTCAATTATAAATTGATTTAAAAAATCTGTGTATGCTGTAGGTTTTGATAAACTCAAATCTGATATTTTAGAATCTTTATTCTTTTCAATTTTTATAGAATCACCTTTAAAATCGACACCTTTAAACATTTTTCGTAATTCTGTTGCGGAAATATCAAATCCTTTAGAGGTAACGCTTTCAGATAACAAATCACCAAAAGCAACAACGATGCCTTCATACATGGCATGATTTGTTAAATTCTCCAAAACTTTAATTTCTTTTTTATATTCTCTAAATTCGTTTTCACGATTCATCAATTTCAATCTTTCAACTACAAGTCCGGGCGCCATAGTATTTGACCCACCAGTTAATGCTTTAGAACTGAAACCGTAATAATGTTCATTTTTAATAAAAAAATCAAAAACTTCATAATTCTGTCGTATTGGGAAAACTATATTTTCAATATCTCTAGTTTTAAGAAATTTAATTGCAAAATAAGGTCCTAAAAGTTCGCCAAAATTTTTGATCAAATCTTCGATTTTTATCTGTTTGCCACTATTACTATACAAATTTTCTAATTTTCTAGCATCAATCTTATTGTCCATAAAATCAATCAAACCTTTAAGATATGATTTAGATCCCTCTGGAATTTTTTTACTTTTTTGTATTTGTGTTTTCAGCGTATTTGAATATTCTTTAATAGGAAAAACCCAAAATTTATCATTTTTTTTCCTGATTAATTGTGGTATATCTTCTGATGGTATGCCATCAAACAAATCTCCAGGTTGTAACATTCCGAGTCCTTTCCATACGGGGTTGACTCAGTATTTATACTTTAAAACCTCCGAACTTATTTTTACTGGTTCTTTCACGTTCACCAAAGGAATTCAGAGGTTTATCGTCTACTTGACCAGCATCCACCAAATCTTCTTGTGCTGACTGTTCTACATCATACAGTTTCATCTTGCCTCTGTCAATACCTATGACAAATCTTTTGAATGTATTTGGATCATTGTATCGATTCTTTAGTTGCTTAACCATTAACTGATTCAACTGCTCCAACTCTTCCGTGCTGACCAGTGCAAACATAAAGTCGGCAGTTGCTGGCAGACCAAAGGACTCACTTGTATCCTCAAGTCCAGGATCGCTGGAGGTGAAGCCGGAACGGGTAGTCTGAGTGGCTGACATTATGGGTACAGAGAACTCGACGGCCAGACCTCTCAATTCTTCGGCAATCGCTTTAATATAAGAGTAACTATTGACATTTGAACCTGGTTTGATCCTAGCACTTGCACAAATGTTAAGATAGTCAATAAAGATGATATCAGGTTTGAAACTCTTCTTTAGTTGCAATTCATTTAACAAGGCACGAAAGTGAAGTGCAGATGCGGCAGCAGTCGGATATTCTTTGATAATCAACTTGCCTTGTGTCTTTACCTTCATTGCAGAGAACTTGCGGTCATAGTCTTGTTTACTGATGGCATGAAGATCAGAAATGTCAATGTTCAAAAGATTGGCATCAATACGTTCAGCAATTCTTTCTTCTGCCATTTCCATTGTGATGTACAATACATTTTGACCTTGAGACAAACATGAACCAGCAACGTGACACATAAACAAAGATTTACCAACACCAGTGCCAGCAAGTGCAATGTTCAGAGTTTTTGTTGGCAGACCACCTTTAGTGATCTTATTGAATATGTCTAGGTCAAATGGAATCTTTGTCTCATGGCGATGATAGAAGTCAAATCGATTATCTGCATCTTCAACATAATCATGACCAACAGACGAATCAAATGATACACCGAGTGCATCACTCAATAGTTGTGGGATAGAACCCTTACTATCTTTGTCGGATTTGTTATCAAGAATCTTTACAGATTGCATGATGGCATTATAGATTGCTTTATCTTGACAAAACTTTTCAGTGTTATCTATTAACCATTCTATATTTGATCTTTCATCTTTCTCAGAATTGATTTTACGCAGTATTTCAATCGAGTCTTGAACTTGTTGCTCGGTTAGTTTTTTAGATTCTGAAAAATTAATTACAAGAGATTCATAGGTAGGAAGATGTTTGTAGTGATTGATATACTCTTCAACCTCTTCAAAGAGTATTTTCTCGGTGTTGTCTGTAAAATATTCTGACTTTATGAAAGGTAAAATCTTACGTGCGTAGTCCTCATTGAATATCAAGTTCTTTATTATTGTCGTTTCCAATCTCTCCATTTTCAACTTTCGATAAGAGTATTTCTGTTAGTATATCACCGAGAATCTCACGAAACTCGGGATCATTTTGCAATTCTTCAACCGTAAATTTACCTTCTTGAATTAGAGTATAGTCAAATTTTAATCGTGCAACTTCCTCTTCTTCTATTATTTGTGCGTGACCATAGTGGTATAAAACTCCAGCATATTTTCCAGTTTTGATTCCCACTGCTGTGGCTTTTCCATCTTCAGAGGGAACCAAATCATAATCTATACTATACAATAGTGTCATCGGTTTCTTCTTCCAAAACTGGATCTTTTCCCATAATGCTGCCATACGTAATCTCATATCGTTTCCTTACATATTCTTTGAACTTCTCACTAGCAAGAATATCATTCCAAAACTCTGCCGTTTGTGTATCATCAAATCGTTTCTTGTCGCCAATCTCACCCGTCTCTTGATCAACTTTTGCATACCAACCATTTGATGGTTTACTTACAAAGTTACCTTCAAGTGCAATGTCCATCAGACCAGAATACTTTTGAATACCACCATCAAATGAAACTGCTACAGGTATCTTAGACTTCTCACGAACGAATCGTGACTTCTCAACGTTGATGATGAAGTTATAACCTGTAATTTCTGTGCCGGTCTTTTCTTGCTGACGACCAAGAATCCAAATCGTATCTGCCGAATAATACGAACCTGTACCACCACCAACGATGTCTCTAGGATACAAACCAATCTCTTTGTATGTGTGATTCACAACAACCATTGGAATGTCTTTGATGGTCAAGTGTGGTGTGACCATACGAAACAACGACTTCATTTGTTTGGCACGACTCATATCTGCTACAGTTTTACCTTCTGTGGCATCATCAACTTCTTTCTTTGATGCTAGATTACCAATCGAATCAAGAATGATAATAACTTTATCGCCTTTTGCAATCTGCTGCAACTGAACCATTATATCATGTTTTAACTGCTCAACGTCGGTAATAGGAGTATGCAACACCCGATTGGTATCAATATTGAATGTATCGAAATAAGATTGAGGAGTCCCAAACTCGCTATCATAAAATAGAATAACGGCATCTTTGTATTTCTCCAAGTATGCAGATGCCATCAACAAAGCAAATGCAGTTTTAAAGTGTTTTGATGGACCAGCAAACATGGTCAGACCAGGTGTCAGACCACCGTCCAAATTACCAGATAGTGCTACGTTAACCATAGGCACACCAGTTTGTATCATATCTTTCTCAGTAAAAAACTGAGATGATGCAAGGATCGAAGTCTCTTTAATTGTCGATGCCTTTTTTAACTTGTCAAGAACGCTCATCTATATCTCCAATGTCAGCAATGTTATCTTTCCGTATTACTTGATGTTTATCATCTACTAAGAATGATTCTATACTAGGAGTATCATCCTTGTCAATCTTTTTCTTTCTTACTGCCCTTTTAATTTTAGGTTTAACTCTTTCTTCTTCTATTCTGCGATACGTTTGATTAGCAGCAATCAACAACAACACTGCCAGTGGATCAAACACCACAATAATAACAAAGATTACTAACCTAACCGCTTTATCAATCAAGTCACGGTCTTGTGTGCCATAAACTACATCTGCCACATATTTTATAGGCCCCAAGTCTGATTCAGCCTTTTTGATTTCCAAGGAGATAGGAGACTTTTCTTCCGTAATTTTCTGTATTTCGGTCTGCGCCCTAGCAATCTCATCAGCCGCTCGTAGGCGCTCCTTCTGTTGGGCTTTGCGGATTTGGTTCGACCTCTCAGCCCCCCTTTCGTCCGCCGAGCGTGCCATGACTTGGTCGACAGCCGCATCCAACTGGAGAACATTTTTGCGATTAGTTTCGATGGTCTCTTTAAGCGTTTTGATCTTCTCATCATAAATAAATTCCTTTTCAACCAATGGTGTAATACCAGTAGAATGCTCAATGTGTGCTTTTGATAGATAACCAAAGATACCCATCGATGTAATTGCCATGAGTAATATAACTGCAATCAAAAAATATACTTTCAATGCAGAGAATGTTTCTTTCCAGTTATTGTATAACCAAGATACTGTTACCAATTTTGCTGCTTCAAGTACCGAACCCATAATGATAATAGGCCAATATGAACCTGGAAATATCTGTGCAAGACCAATGACGGAATAATATGCTGCAATACCAGACAGAGCAATTGCAGTAATAAATGGTAGAATGGCGTTTATCATGGATTTCGTTTATTATGTGGTACATCAAACACTAATGTAATACGTACCTCATCTCCTATGTTTTTAGCGGAATGTTCAAGTTTATTGTTGAACCAAAACAATGTGCCAGGTTCAACAATAAAACTCTCATCTCCTACAGTATACATGTATCGACCCTGTATTGACAAGTGATATCTGTCTTTAGTGAGGTAATAAGTACCAAAGTCAATATGTTTACCAACTTCACCATCAACAGGTAATGAAAGAAACGCACACCGTTTGAAATCTTTGAAGTTGCGTTTCATAAAAGCAATTGCTTCGGTGTGGCGATAATATGCTGGTGCTGGTGTACAACCTTCAGAATCAAATACATAATCGTCAGGTTTATCGATTGTACCAATTACCAGTTGAAGCACACCACTTTGACTTATATAAACATCAGGATCAAGAACTGTGGCGTTTTCAAGTCCCTTCTGATAATTCCAATCGGATGCATGTTCTTCCAACTGTTTCTTTATCTTAGAAACGTTAATGCCAGTTTTAATTATACGAATGTTTTTCATCCAAAAAAACTTTCTAGTGTAGATTGTTTCTCAGTTTCCCATCCAATAGAAACAAGAATGATTTTAATTGGATCAAGAAATGTTTTTTCAAACTGCAAGTCATAATCAATATAATTTTGCAGACCCAACTCTTTTGGCAATCTTGATGGATAAGATACCACTGAGTCTTTAAAAGGGTTCGGTGTTTTCAGATAAGTGAATTTAATCTTTTCACCTTCTTGAATCAATTGATACTTGGTCGTCAGACCATGTTGTTTTAGAAAATGATTATATAGTATCGCACCCTTCACATGAATCGGTGTGCCTTTTTTATATAGTGTAGCAGAATCAGAATATTCTTTCAAACCATTCATACCTCGAGGAAAAGATATCTCTTCAGCAGGCAATAAATTGAATTCTTCTTTGAATTCAGCAATAAACTTCTGCACCGTTAATTCATCTGTGGTAACAATCAATTTAATAAGTTGCTTCATCTTCTCACGCACAGCCGCAGGTGTGGAAGATTTTACCATCTCTAGACCCATCACCTTTAGATGAGGTTCATTATATTGAACACCTTCATTATTATATACATTGAGAATGTAACGTTTCTTGGCAGTCCAGATACCTTTATCTGAAAGACCTTCACGTTTCATAATCATCTTTTGGTCAAACGCATGTACATATTCAGCAAGTTCTTTATAACTCTCATCAATAAACGGTTGAATTTTATCTTCACAGACTTTATCCATGAAGGAGATAATTGCTGAAGTTTCCTTTCCTTTTTTGTAGACGCTATTAACCAACGGGCCAAGGTTGAGATAAATCGAATCTGTGTCAGAGGCGATAACATAGTCTTTCTCAGTTTTTAATATATTGTTTAGATATTGGTTTAGTTTGTTTTCAATCCAACGAATTGATAATTGACCAGCGGTAGTAACAGCAAGTGCCAAACGTAAATCATAGAATCTAAAATACTGTGAACCCATGGCACCATAAGCGGAGTTCAAAGTAACTTTCTTTGCCAACTGTAGATTGTTGTATCGTGCAATCAGTTTTTCAATTTCAAACTTTTTTGTCGGATCACTTTCATTCTCATAATCTTGCTGCGACTTCAGCATCAACTTTTTAAACTTCTTTCGATCCTCATACATTTCTACCATCATCTGTGGCAGAAAACCTTGTTCAGTTGTATGAAAGAACTGGCCATTTGGAGTAATCGTAACATCTTTTAAGTTACTGGTATCCAATCGCTTGTTCAATAACTTTTCCACATTTGCTTGTGAAGATAGTGAACTCATTTCATCATTATAATCTTCAGTCTCAATCAAAGTTTCTGGTGAAATATTATATTGAATGATCAAATGTGGATACAGAGAATTCAAGTCAAACGATGCAACCCAATCATGCATACCAATCTGTGGATCTTTAACATATGCACCCTCGAATGCTTCACTTTTCTTCTGTGCAATACGAGGTGGTATAATAATCTTTTTCTCCAAAAGGTGATTATAGATTAGTGCATCCCACATGCGAGTTTGAGCAAACACATCTTCAAAGTTGGTCTTGGTATCATATGCAAGAGTAATCGCCAATTCAATCAACTTCAGTTTATCTTCAAGTTTAACAATCAGTTCGGCATCTTTGATGTTATACTCAATAAACTTTTGATAATTAAGTTTGTATAACTGGTGAAGATTATCATATTCATCATACGACAGTTTAGTTTCACCAAGTTCTACGTTGGCAATAGAATCTAGTTTATATGATTCTTGTGAATTACCACCAGGTGCATACCAACGATAGAGTTCAATATAGTCAAGTGCTGAGATACCGACAATCTCATGAATCATCTGCTCCTTACCTTTGAATGTAGCATTTCGTGTAAAGGTTTGTCCCCACGGAGATAATTTCTTTACGCTATCCTCGCCAAGTAAACGTGAAAACCTATTGATAAGATAAGGTATATCAAAAAACTTGATATTCCAACCAGAGATGATATCAGGATAGTTATCTGACCAATCAACAAGGAACTTTTTACAAAGATCGATTTCATCACGGCACTCCACATAATTAACAGATTCATTTTGATTATCAAACTTACCACAACCATACACCGTAGTACCACCATTTAATTGGCGAACGGCAATAGCAGTGATTGGTTCAGTTGCTTTGTATGGATCAGGAAATCCATTCTCTGAACCAACTTCAATATCGATTATAGCAATTGATAGATGAGAAATATCCCAATCAACGATGCCTCTATGATTGTCGGCGATAAATGCATATTCATAACGTGTATTGCCAAAGATTTTAAAATTTGAAACATCTCCATATCTCTTTACAAAATCACGTGCCTCACGAACATTCTCAAACTTCATTGGCTCAAGAGGTTCATTGAATAGCGTTTTATACTCGGAAGGTTTTTTAGCAGGCAAAAACAACGTCGGAGAGTAAGATATTTTTTCTTTTACTCTCCGACCGTTACTTACACCACGGAACAAGACATGATTGCCTTGTACGACAACATTAGTATAATATTTTGACATTCATAGTTTTCGTTATAGTCTTAAACCAGCAGGTGCAATTTCAATACCACTGCCGAACATTTTATTGTATTGATTTAGTATATCAATAACTGGTGTGGTTACGCAAATTACATCTTCTTTTTTAATTACAATACCAGTTACAAACTCTTCAGCAAATGCAAGATAAGGTGCAAACCCAATACCACCTTGGTCTTTATTACTTTGTGGTGGAACAGAAATTATCTGAACTGGATTTTTTATATTTAGATTAAAATCGTCAGTATATTCCAGTGAACAGAGAATTGTTTGTTGTGTTTTAAACGTTACGCATTTTATTTGACTCATATGGACACTTTCATAGAAGATTCGAGGACATCAATAGTCACCCATTTTTTAGGAAATAACATCTCACGACCACGGAAGTCGTTAATGTCATATGTGGGATCATCAACAAGGCCAACTAATTCAACCTTGCTATCGAACTCACGTAAAAACAAATCATACTTATATGCTTTAGGATATTTTGAATTTGTTTCAACGATTTGCTTTGCTACTTTTGTGGTACTAATCATGTAAACTCCGTAAAATTAAGACTATAAACAGTATATCAAGACCATCATTCTTTGTCAAGTTTATATACATCTATACCGCATTTTTTTAGAAATTCTTCACCGCCATTAGAACGTGGATACGCATTACGATAATATACTTCTTTGATTCCTGCTTGATGTATGAGTTTAGCACAATCTAAGCAAGGTTCGTGAGTAACAAACAGTGATGCGCCTTCGGAAGAATTGGTAGAACGAGCAATCTTTGCAAGAGCATTGGTTTCTGCATGAAGCACTTCACGCCTGGTTCTTTTTCTTGTCCAACCGTGAGCAGTTTCGGTAAAACCGTGCTCAATCAACCATTCTGGAGTGGCATGACATTCGTCTTTCAAGATATATTCAGTATCTTCACAGTTATTGCTCCAACCGCTTGGCATACCGTTATAGCCAATACCTATGATGGTGTTGTCTTTTACGACTACGCAACCAACATGAAGTCTAGTTGCTGATGATAATTCAGCATAAACCTCTGCCGCTTGCATATGTGCTTTAATAAATTTAGTTTTCATATTATAAGTAAGTGCTCACTTCACGTATAGCATTTTGACGATTTTCTTCGGCGACTATTTCGAAATTGAAGGTGAAATTTTAATCTACCAGTACCAATGGCACGTATGCAGGATTCAAACCATTTGCATACACAAAAAATGGGAAGAATCTTTCACCTAAGAAATTAGGATAACGCCAAGGAAATGGTTCAGATGTTGTTGGTTCTATTGGATACGTTTTATCGGTATGAGTCCAAATGTATTCCAACAATTCAAAAAATTCACTTACGTATTTCTTGAACATCTGTTTACGCATAATATAAGATGTTTCAAAGTTTATCGTGTTACCTTTGAACCAATCAATTTTATTACGATAGTCTGGAAACAGTTCCATGATTCCTTGAATAAACAAGTTCCAATACTCATAGGGTTGAGATTCAAGATATTGTGATTCAATGTCTTTACCTGATAAAGTGATTGGAAGATTTGTAATTAAATCATGTTTCTCAAGCAGTTTTAATGCAGTATCTTTCATTGCTTCTGAGGACAAATAATCCGCAGTTTTTTGATTTGCTTCCATAACAACTTTAGGTGCTGTTTGTGGCATAGTATCATCAAGTAATAGGTACCGACGATAACTTCCTGCTCCTATATAATCTGCTTTACCATACTTCCACAGATAATATTCAGTTGCAAGAACACCCATTGCTCTTAGAAACTCAGTCTCGCTAACCCGTGAATAATGATGTGCATACTCATGAATACTCAGTTGTCTTGTGGTATTGATATACTCATCATCAGTAGGAGGATGCCAACCATAAGGTGCTTTCTCACCAGCATAGGTTGCTTTTATCCAACTCGATTTGAAGTTGAAAGGAAATGGTTTATGAAAGTGTAATCCCATTAAAATATCATTCACTTGGTGTCTCCTTCTTCTTTTTGAATTCGATCTTTGGTGCAATGATTGCTGATATCATGGCATCACGATAGATTTTTTTGTGTTCAGGTTCCATATTGGCCAGCATGACCTTCAATGGTTTATTCATTTTAAAATTAGAATTAGGTTTCATTACCATGCCCAAGAAACATATGAGTACCTAGTGCCTTCAGTCACCAGTTTGACCTCATGTGGATATAAAAAGTTTGAAGGAAATATCATAATCTCACCTGCTTTTAGTTCAACAACTTTATCTTTCCAGAATACGAGTTCACCACCTTTATAATCATTATTCAAACAACCAAGAATGCTTAATGTAGGAACACCTTTACGGGCACCATCAAACATGGAATGAATGTGGTCGCAATGAAGTGCCATCTGTGTATCGGTGCGATAGCGATTGAAACGAACTTCTGAATATCCATTCCAACTTCTGAACCATGGACAATCAACATCTGAAATATATTTTTTTAGTGTATCCCAAATCTTTTGCATAATCAAATCTTTTGTTTCAATTTTGGAATATGCTATCGAAAGTTCATGTTCATATGAGTGGTAACTATTGCTTTGAACATTATAAAATTGATGCGTCTGGAATTCTTTATCTTTTTCTTCCAGAGCATTGACTGATTTGATACATTCTTCTTCAGAAAGTACCTGATAAACTTTTAGATATGATTCTATATTTCTATCCATAATATACCTTTTAATAAGTGGGGCATTACGCCCCACCGTTTATGATGCTAGATTATCCGCCCAAGTTGAACGTATATTTTCTGCTTGAGCACGATCCATGTGTTGCTGCTCTTGTAAGAGTTGTGGTTTAAACTCTTTCAAGTCATTACCAATTTCAATCTTACGTGGCTTCTTGTGTTCGGGAATTACATTCTCAAGACCCACACGTAGGATACCATCTTTGATTTCAGCACCCTTAACTTCAATGGTGTCTGCAATCGTAATTACTTTGGTGAAAGAACGGGTACCGATACCATGATGTAGATATGTCGAATTGTCTTTATCTTTCTTCTCACCTCTGATAGTCAAGTTACCCTCTTGAACTTGAACATCAATTTCATCTTTAGTAAAACCTGCAACGGCAAGTTCTACAACATACTTATTGTCATCTGCTTTGATGATGTTGTGTGGTGGGAAAGTTGATGGTTTGATTTCACTATCAAGAATTTTCTCAACATCACGAATAAAATTTTCAAAACCAAGTGTTTGATGGAACAAAGGTCCAAATGAAATACGTGTCATACATTTCTCCTATTAAGCAAGTTAAAATACGTGACCCCGAAGGCATCACGACTTACTTGCCAATCTCAAACGCTGTGCGATTGACAAGATAAGTTCTTTGAGGATTTGATTGAGTAAAGACCCGAACGAATTCATTGGCGCCCTCTCTAATCACATCATCGTAATCTCTAGTAAATACTTCTTCTTTGGTATACTTATTCACAAGTTTGACCAAATTGTTTTTCACTTTGTTCATGATCATTCACCATATTAGTAATCAGTTTTCTTTTTACCTATATTATACTTAGCAATCAATTCCCATTCATCTTTTTCCTTGAAAGCAATAATCTTAATCTGATGAATTGGTGCCATATTATGTTCTACTATATCATAGTCCACAATCTTTAGCAACCCCCATTCTTCTAATAAATTGGCAATTGCGTTCCGTCTTTGTATATCATTTTCAGTAATTGTAGATAACTTACCATCTAAAGCAAAGAGTTCTTTAAAGTGTACAATATAATACTTGCCCTGCTTATGTAGAATGTGGCAAGATTGATAAAGTACCTTTTCTTTCCGTGAGGACACACCAATACGGGTTAGTGTCTCACGCACCTTCAAGAAGTCATCCTGTTCTACTAGGGCAACCTCGACAAATTTAGATATATCAACCATTTCATTTTCCTAACCCACCTATAAAGGTTTCTTTTTTTAGTTGTTGGATTTGTTCTTTGGTTAGTAGACGCATGGCATCACGTGCCTTGCCGTCGGAAAGTCCGTAGACTAATTTGATACATGCTATATCATCATCTTTTTCCGACTTTGCCCACTTCGCAAACGGCCTTTTCATAGACCTAACAGTATTTAGTAAAAAGTCACTCTGCATCTTTTTGTCTAAATGGTGGCGTTGATTCATCTCATTTGCTAATAGAACACAGTCCTTGTGTTGAGACAAAGACCTATTGGTCAGGAATGGTACATATGCCTTCTCTGTCAATTCGTCCACGATAAGTTGTTTCTTACCTTGAAGGATCTGGTTAACGTAGTCGAATGGTTTACTCATAATGGTAAAAACTTATTTAAATTTCCAGCCTTATAGGAGTTTAATGCTTTACTGGAAATGGATCCTTGTACCATTCGTTTATCAGTCTTATTTGCAAGATTACATAAAACTTCTTTATCCCATTTCATAATATAAGAATGTATAACCGTATCTTCAACCATAAGAAGCCATGATTTGACCGCTCTGCTTGGAAGATTTTTTGGCGGCACTAAAATATTTACAAATGGTTGATAATTTGGTCTCAGTGAAGGAGTAAAAGTTTCATGGAACAGAGTATAAGTATTTGATTGTCCAGGATATTGTTTTTGCCATTCTCTAAAATGAGATTTCATTCTCGTCTTAACTGTTGAATAAAGTGTGCTAGATTTTGGTGCCATGTATGTGCCCATATCTTTTCTAACTTTTTGATCATAGACCAAATGATCACCTTCTTTATTTCCAGTTTGTCCTACATAAAATGTTTCTTCTAATTCATGAGGAAAAATGTTTGAGTCTGGGCAAGTTTCAAGAAATGAAAAACTATATACGGCAGCATAAAGATTATTTGCAAATCCATATATTTGTTCTTTTGAGAACCATCCTAAATTTTGAGCACCATGTGCTTGATAAATGTTCAAGTCAATATTCATTATTTAAACTCCCCATCTGCCATAATTTGAGTCAAACATGCAACCAGATTAATCTCTTGATCAGCAACAAACGCCTGCTTATATTGATAGTCTGCCAGAATTATAACGATCTGTGGTATACTAGATGGTATCATTATGTCGTACAGATTATCATACAACTTACGAAAGAATGTGGTCGAATCTATATCTGTTGTTGCTGCCCACTTACGCACCGATGCAAAATCTTTTTCTTTCATATACTTGATAATCTGTGAAAGAGATATGTCACCAATCTGTGCAAGAATTCCAACATCAATCTTGCCAAGTTGTGAGTAGCGTTGAAGTTCATTGATAATACGCCGAAAATCTGGAAAGTGTTTCTTAACAAGTTCAGCAATTACTTTATCATCATACTCCACCTTCTCCGTCTCTAGTATGGTTTGAATGCGTTTGAAGAATGCTCCTGCCATCTTCTGCTTCTCACCATTTTTCAAACCAAATTCAATAACTGCACACCGTGAGTGAAGTGGATCAATGATACGGTTCTTAAAGTTACAAGTGAATATGAATGAACAATTACTTGCGAACTCTTCAATCGCATTACGAAGTGCTGGTTGTGTTGAGTTTGGATTTAGATAATCTGCCTCATCAATGATGATAACTTTACGACCACCACCAAACGACATTGATGATGCAAAGTTTTTTATTTTACCACGGAATATATCAATGCCAGATTCATCAGAACCATTGATTACCATGTAATCGGCACCGATCTCGTTGCACATTGCTTTCGCTATTGTTGTCTTGCCTACTCCCGCTCCACCAGCCAGTAGAAGATTTGGTATCTGCTTTTGATTGACGTATTCCTGAAACGGAACCTTCAATCGTTCTGGCAAGATACAATTCTCTACTGTTTGGGGGCGATATCTTTCTGTCCACAGAAGATGTTCCATGAAAACCTTTCACATAAATCATAATAAAATAAAATCAGTCTTTTTGGTTCAGTGTATTAACTACTTCAAGGTACGATTCTTTAACATGCCAATCGGTACCATTGACACCAAAAATAACTGTACGCATCTGTAGTTTAGCATTTTCATCAGGACTAATCAACTCAAATACTGATGCTACAATATCTGAATTGATAGCAATCGATTCACCATCAAATGCTGACGATGCATTTGTAAACATTTTCATTGCCATAATTAAGCCTTTGTAAAAGTAGAACCAGTTTCAGTTGCAATCCAATACTGAATGTTCAATGTTTTGTTTTTAAAATGTGAGATACCTTTAGATGATATCTGAACATCATAACCACCAGCCAACATTTTAAAGTTTTCGGTCTTGAAGGACATGCGATACTTATCACCATTACCTTTAGCAATCTCAAGTGAATCAGTATGTGCTGAACTATTTGCTAAGTCTGTCGTTGTGACAAAGACTGCATCACCGTCAGATTCAACAACAATATTTGGTGAAGAAAGAACATTTGCTGCCCTTAATACCCAATCAAAATCCTCTGCGGATAATTCAAATGAGATTTCAGCCTCAGGCATTGCCAGTGTTTTATCTGGTGCAGCAACGATCAAACCAGCGGCACAGAACCGATACTTAATTTTACTGCGACCTTTTAGACCTGAGATAAGAACATTCTCATTATCAAAATCAAGTGTGGCATCTTCTTTGTGAAGAGATAAAACGGAAAGAAATTCGTTTAGATTATATACACCAAAATCTGCTGGAATTTCTTCATTGATGGTTGCTTCAGCAAGAACATTCTTACCACCAGAGACAGTTTTAATTGTCTTACCTTTTTTAAACATGATGCTCTGATTGATTGAAGCAAAGTTTTTCAGTACATTTAGTGTGTCGTTAGACAGTTTCATAAATTACTCCATAATTAAAATTGTTTTTCACGTACATTTATTATAGTCTACCAGTATACTGTGCAACTGCTGGCATGTTACCAGTGAATGCATAGGTACCGATGTGTTGTGTTTTCATCCATGGACATAGGAAGATTTGACCACCCATCTTACGCCACATCTGACAGAACATATAATCTTCTGATAGGTAACGTTCAGAACCACCACCAACGATAGAGTCAACAGAGTCGATTACTGTATCAAAGTATGCATGAATATAACGTGAGCCATCAAAGTGTGCTTGACCAACATGATCAGGTTTGTATTTGATAGTTGGATACTGTGCTGCCATCTTATCGAATACTTCACGTTTGATCATCATATGACCAGTACCAATTTCCATAACTTCTAATGGTTCAGAAACTTGGAATTGTTGTGTGCCTTTAACAACGTTGAACACATACTCACCAACCAGATTCTCAAGTTCTTTGGGATTCAGGTCTGGATTCTTACGTGCAGTCTCGGCGATGTTATTCCAGTTGATAGATTTCTTAGGGTATGGACCACCAATAACATCTTTATCAAGTGCCATCAGTGCTACAATATCGTTCGGATCAAAATGAATGTCCGAATCGATAAACAACATGTGTGTGAAGTCTGTGCGAAGAAACTCATCGACCAGATAGTTTCGTGCTCTGGTAATAAGTGATTCGTTAAAAAGAAAAGAGAATTTTACTTCTATACCGTAACGCATCATTACGGTTTGTAGATCAAGGCAAGATTTTACATACAGTCCATGTGACATGCCACCATACATCGGTGTCGCAACAAACAGTTTGTTCTTTCTTAATTCTTCAATGTTTACTTGTATTTGCATAATTTATCCATAAAAAAGAGTAGAGACACACAATATATATGTCTCCACTCCACGAAGTTTCAAACTATTTTAGGCAAATGCTTGTGCGCCCATCAACGAATAGGCTGCTGCTACCATTGCACGACTAGGTGTACCCAAGCGGTAGATTGTATGACCATTCTTGGTTTTGTTTTTGTAGATGCTATAGCCTTCTGCACGAAGTTCGGCAATACGTGCTGGTAAATTTGCTACACCAAAGCGGGTACGTGCCTGACTTTCAGTGATATCTTTACCTGATTTGAAAAACTCAACCAGTTTTTCATTTTGGGATTTAGTTACTGTCATAAAATAACTCCATAATTAGTATCACACAATAATCGAGAGGTGATACATCTCTCTTCAGAATACAATTATGACACAGGCTTGCACCTGTGTCAATGGTTTGAGTGGTAAATGTGAATTAGAAAGGAACTTCTACCGATGGATCTGGTGTTGGTTCTTCTGCTTGACTGATTGTTTCTGGCGTTGCACCAGCATCGATTTTTGTGTACAGATCAAGGAAGGTAACTTTCGTATCAGTATCAAAACGATTTAAGCAGAACTGAATCGCTTTCAGTTTGTTACCGAAGATACCGTAGGTCTTTACGATATGTACCAGACGGCGAGTGGAGATAACCTCATCACAACCACCCTCATCAAAGGTACTACGGATTACTGTAGCCCATGATACCAATTTATCGGCAAAATCTTTATCTTCTTTACCGACAGATTCTAATTCTTTGGCAACAATCTTTTTCTCAACTGCTGCTGGTGCCCATTCTTGTTCAAACGTATTTGGAAAACGTTCAAGGAAGGCTTCGTTCAATACGTTGGTAAACATATAGCGACCATCTTCTGAACCTTTACCTTTAGTATTCGCCGTAGCAAACACGGTAAAGCCTTCAGCGGGTGTAATTAACTCATTCTTTTTCTTTAGTAAGAATGGTTTGCCTTCGAATACACGTTGGAGGCATGACAGGTTATTTGAACCGTAGTCAATCTCATCAATACATAACACCGCACCTTGACGGGCTGCTAGAGTAACTGGACCGTCACGCCATTCCATCTGACCGTTGATCAGAACATAGTTACCAAGCAGATCACCCTCATCGGTATCTGGTGTCATTGATACGCAAACGAATTTACGTTTTGCTTTGGCACAAGCCTGTTCAATGGACATTGTCTTACCATTGCCAGATGGACCAGTAACAAAGACAGGAAAGAACTGATTAGATTGTATGATTGACAATACATCATCAAAGTTGCCAAATGGTACATAGTTGCTGTACTTAACAGGCACCAAATCTTCCATCTCAAGTTCTGTTACAACATTAGCAATACGATTGCCAGGTTTGACTTGAGGTGCTACCATTGGCAATATCTGAGCCGCCATTTGGACGGTTGGTGCGGGCGCTGGAGCAACTTTTCCAGAGGCGTTGGGTACACGATACTGACCGCGGCCAATTCGATTGGTTTCATCTTTGTAGTACCATTGTGGATCAGGAATGCCCAGAGCCTCAGCCATGGTACGCATATCTTCTTTGGTTAGAAAAGGCAGACCTGATGCTGCTGCCGTATCGAGAAACAACTGGCGCTTGGCCGGGATGCTTGACATAATATAAACTCCTATCAACTATTGAAACTTCATTATAAATGGTATCCGACCATTTGTCAAGTGGTCAGATACTTATCAAACTGCTATCTGTGTTATGAATCTTGAAACTAACACACGGTTGATCTGGCGGGTCTTATTGAACTTCAAAAATGCTTTGGTAAGTGTTGCCGTTGTTGCCTTACCGCTTACTTCGAATGTTTCATCCTCAACTGACAGATCAGAACCAGCAGGCAAAATATAGAAAGAATCGTAACCTGTATTTTTTGATTCAAGGTACTTTTCTTTCTTTAATCGCTTCACATACTTTGCAAGAATTTCATTTGCTTCATGATATTTGTGACGGACTGCATTCAAATCATCAGCAAACATACGGCGCTTCAATGCTGCCTTTGCACTAGAGACTGGTGTCAGATAGAAACCAACAATTTTAGTGCCAGTTGTTTTCTGCAACCACTCGCATATACCTTCACGAACATCATCCTCACTAATTCTCAGATTCACTTGCACTTTGTTTTTCTTATCTACTAGAAAAACATTTTGATTGTTAGAATCAAAATACTTTGCTTTCTCAGCATTCTGTGCATTATACCAGCATACAGTATCGGCATCACCGTCATGAACGATTGTGGTATTCACAATGTCAAGATTATTAATACGGCGAAACTCTTTGATGATTGGTTGCAATGCAATCAATGCCTCGGACATTGGTGTATTCGATAATGAATCACACTGTGGACGCATGAATCTACCACGTGAACCGTGACGGTGTGACCATCCATCCATCAAACAAAGAATATTCTTTACTGATTTTGAAAACTCTGAGTTGCTCATTTTAGAATTAATCATCTCACGGAGATAAACTTCTGAGCACCGCAACTCTTTTTCATTCTCACTAAAGCAACCATTATTGAAACTATCATCTCTCTCATTTGGAAAATCCATGTCACGTATCATACGTGCATTACCAAAACCGTATGCTGTAAAAGGAATGTTTACTTTACGGCAGAACAATGCAAGGATAAGAATCTGTTCATATGATGCCGACAGATTATTTGCCATCGAACCAGACTTATCTAATAACAATACCATACCGTGTGATTTGCCTTTTGGTACTCGCATAATCTTTTTGAAAATGTTATCGTCAATCTGGTACTTGTAAACTTTGTTTACGTCAATGTCACCAGTCTCGGATACTTTTGCTTTGGCAAACTTGGACGCTGCTTTACGCATTTCAAATTCTTTTGCCAACAATGAAATATAACGTTCATTCTTTTTACGGAACTCGGTGTACAATTCATTTGCACCACTATTGTATGCTACAGTACCTGCTTGAGCGGTAAATGCTTCGGTCAACAATTCTTGGACACGTTTAGCAGGTGTTACAATTCTTTTCAGATTGGGTGTTGGTATATCAATATACACATACTCACGTGCCTTGGCAGCAATCAATGATGATTCATTCTTACGGAAGTTGTCATCAGTCTCACAAGTTGGTTCAAAGTCCTCATCAGTACCGGCAGATTCTTTGCGGCGATTGATGACATCGGTTAATTCATCATCTTCATCATCGCCATCTTCATCATCTTCACCTTCATCACCGCCGCCGTTGCTTTCGGCCTCTTCACCATCTTCATCAAGTTTGGCTTTAGACTTACCATCTTCTTCACCTTCACCATCAGTCTCGGTGTCGCCATTGCCGCTACCTGTTTCAGTATCATCACCGTCACCAGATTCGCCAGCACGATAATCATACTCTTCAGGCAATTCGTTTTGTTGCTGCTCTTCTTTAGAGTAATTCCAAACTTCATTGGTAACACGGAGAACATCATCCCATGTTTCACATTCTTTAACGTTTTCAATCATCACTAATTCTTCATCAGTGAATCGAATGTCCATTGTATAACCAGACTTGGAAAAAATATTCAGTCTGTCAATGAATGACATTGTATCAACATTACGACCAGACAGACCGAAAAAATCACGCTTCATTAATTCATCATAACCTTTGATGAATGATGACCGTAGACCTGGATAACGGCGCTTCTGGCGTTTCTCAATACGTGCATCCTCAACTACGTTTAAGAACCCTTTATAGTTCTTACCCATAGAGTGGACTGCATCATGCCAACCGTCAGATGGTGTGTCTAAGGCGTGACCAACCTCATGACCCATCAGTAGGTCGTACAGGTCGCCTGACATATCTTCCCATATAGGGCAGTATAGTACACGATTTTTTGGATCGAATGCTGCTGTAGAAATTTTCTGGTGTTGGATCGTAAGATTCTCAGTAGCCAGCAGTTTGGCTAGACCAGATTTTTGATTTTGAATGTTGCTCATTTGATATCCAATCAACTATTGAACTAATATTGTATCAGAGACCACGACATTTGTCAAGTGGGTTATGAGGTGTGATGGCAACACTTCTGCCAGTATATCTATACCGTAGGTGGATATTGCATTCTTGATATCAAGAATAGCAAATTCGTAATCCATTTCATTTCTGTCAACTAACTCTTGTAACTTTGACATTTTTTCTCCTAATCAATCAATATACGTATTGTCTCATAGGTACCGCAGATTGTCAAGTGTTGTTTTAAAAGAAACTTTCTAGTGTGTTACCAACTCTTTTCCAATATGTCGGTCTATTATTCCAGCAATTCGTTTCCACTTTCTCATAGCCATACTGGCGCATCTTATCATTAAACATAGTGCTCATTATCTTACCAGGATAGATTTTATCTTGGTAAACATAATTATTAAAGTGTCCTATTGCTCTTGAATTAAAAGTATTTGCAATGATAAAGTATTTAGGTTCACAGTTTTGAATCACATCCACCAAATGATCAATAGGATTATAGAAGTGCTCAAAGTATTCTGAGGCAAAAACTAAATCTGTTTTCATCTTGTGGTCGGAAATAATTTTAAAGTTATGTTCTTGACCTAACTCAGTTGCCATTTTATACTGAGCACTCTCTTCTATATTAGTACCATATACATTAGCATTTGGAAATATATCTTTTAGTCCAGCAGTGGTATATCCAAATCCACAACCTAAATCTAATACTGTGTTCACATCAACCATGTCCTGCACAATGCTTTTATTAGACATGGACGTGGTTGATTGAATATCTTTTAAATATCTTCTTGAATATTTAGACCAACACATCCATACTTCACAGAAATAATATGGACTTGAATAAACAGAATAGTCTGGTACATTTGTGGTTAATGATTCATACCATCTATCTTCCAAGAGTTTCATCTCATACATATCTTGGACATCTACGTCAATACCATCATGCGCTTTCATACATGTGAGGGTAGTTCTATATGCCACATCTTGATTAATATCGGCATGCTTGGCACAATTTGCCAAGTATTTTTTAAGTGCTTCTTTCGTGCCCTCTTCTAAAACATTCATGATTTAAAGTCTGTGGCAAATCTCATGCCATAATTGTTGTTACCTTCAGGTATCTTAACATCAGGTTTCAAACGAAGTTCATTCTTCTTGAATGATGAATAGTCAACATAGTGATGCCAACGTTTGTATCTCCATACCATTCTTGCCACATCTGGATGTAGATCGACCAACATCTGTGATTTGTTTCTGGTGCCCTCAGAGTTTACATTCTCAATCCATTTACCTTCATCAGCACCTTCTTTGTGATAGAATTCCTCAGTGTTACCACCCTTAACCGTTTGTGTTGCCGCTTTGCCCTGCAAGAATGCATTGAACTGTATGGTGCAATCACCATCTTTCAATACTTGGAGACAGATATCAGTATCTTCATTATACCTACCACGCCACCTATGCTTACACTTATTATCTATCAACAATGTAGAATAGATACGAGTGTTCTTCACATATGGTGGATATTTACTATTCGGCGCAATAAAAAATCTATACTGAAAGCCAGCGATTGGTACGTTCTCATAACGATCAACAAAATCTTCTGCTGCACGAAAGATGGCACCAGACTCCACACGAACACGTTTATTTTTCTGAAGGCGATAGAAGTCTGCAATATTATCATCAAGTACCCAATGTTTCTCAGCACCAATAGATATAGAATGATCCCAACACCAATTTCTTGCACGACCAGGACCATCGCCATGATTAGAAAACGGTGCAATCAACAAAGTCACATAAGGCCGAATATTAAATTTGTCTAATGCTTTCTCATATAACTCTTCATCTTGTGGTTCGATAGCAATGTAATGAGGCACTTTCATTCTTGCCAACGACCGAGAGGTTAGCATCGACTCTGAACGACCTTTAGATATAATATAAACTGGATGCTTAGGATTGGTCATCTTCTACCCACCTCATCAAAGAATTTGCTTCACGATCCAATGCAGGATGCCAGATTGATTTAGTTTTCTCTGTTAGATTTTGGTCAATAATTTTAGCGAACTCTTCATAGTCCTCTTTGGTACGAAAACTTATAATCAATTTTTTAAATGGAGGGTTATCTTCATTCTCAAACTCAGGCATACCTTTCCAATGTTTTGTCCACTCAGCATTGTTGGTATCTACACCATCCTCATCCGATTCATCGTTTTCACCAAAAAATCTATTCAGTGTTGGAGGTTGTGGTAAATCTACTTTGACACCAATAAGACTCTCATATGTGGTGGTTTCTTGAACATCAGTTTGCTTTATCATTTTTCGCTTTCCTTACAATCGTCTTAATAGTTTTACTTTGTTTCTTACGTGCCATTTGTAGTGCTACTGGTTTAGCATGACTGGTAAACTTAATTCCATTTAGATGTTCCAGTTCATGTAAGAAGCATTGAGCACTTACACCTTCAAGTCTACCTTCTTTTACAATGCCATGCTCATCCATATATTCTACATCAATCCACTCTGGTCTGTCAACATTAAAAAACAATCCAGGAAAAGAAAGGCATCCTTCTTTGTTTTTGGCAATTGTTTCTGATTGCCGAATGACTTTTGGATTTAAACATACCATTTGAAACTCATCTGTGCCTATAACAAACATTCTTTCCGATACGCCACATTGATTGGCAGATAGTCCAACACCACCATATAACTTCATGGTCATCTTCAATCGTTTTGCCAATGTCACTAATGCTGGTGCAGGAAATCCATCTTTGTATTCTGGAATTACCGTAAGCAACATGGGATAATGTTCACCAAACAATGGTAATGGATCAAGTCTCTCTGTTGTTTGTATACCTGCTGTGGTATCAATCGTTAATATCTCGCTCATTTTTCTAGTACCCATTCTTCAGCAAAGTTTTCTGCTGCATGTAAAGTTAGAAAGTCTGAGGTATATCTTGCACCAAAACTGTCCGTGCAGGTTACAATATAATTTTTTGTCTCTTCGTCCAAAGATACGACCGCTTTACGATCTCTATCCATGTGACCACTTATCTCTATCATTTTACTATCCTCGAAAAGTTTTTCACTTTTTCAAATTTAATTGTGTTAATAAACTTATCTTGAAGTATATCACCTTTGTGACTAATTACAAACAGATTCACACCTTCAAGACCATGTAGAATCTTCATTAGTTCTTCCGTGCCTGTGGTGTCTAAACTTGAATCAAACACTTCATCAAGTATCAGCAGATTGGTGTTGGAAGAGTTCTTTAGTTTTGCTACTGCTCTCCATGTCAACATCAATGCCATATCGATACGTTGCTTCTCACCCTCTGAGAAATTATGGTAACTAAAGTCATCACGATGGCGTGACTTGATTGTCTCTTTGAACGACTCATCAAGATTAAAGTTTACAAAAAAGTCTAATGAAGCAAGATACTTATTGACCAACTTGTTTATGATTGGTAAGTATTGTTTGATGATCTTGGTCTTGATACCAGAATCACGAAGCAAAGATGCCGCAGTATCATGGTAAGATTTCTCTTCAATCAAATCTCTCAATTCATTTTCTGCCGTAGTTATCTGATCATTCAATACTACCAATTCGTTGGCGTCAACATTTTCTTCCGTTGTATTTAGGTCAGCAATCTGCTTTTCTAATTTTGCAATTGCTGCTTCTAGCCCTGCTTTACCAGTTTGTTTTGTAGCAAGTTCGATTCGTACAGCATGAAGTTTCTGCTCATCGGAACGCAAAGATGCCAGCAAAGTTTCATGCTCTGCTATCTTTGCTTGAAGGTCTGTTAGACCTGTGGTAAGTTCCTGTTCTTTTGATAATAGATTGCCCAAGTGCCCTTCTTTAAACTCCAAGGTAATGGCCTGCCTACACGTTGGGCAATCAGCATTGTGTTCATAGAAACTTCTATCTGTTCCCACTTCGGATATCTTGCTTTCAATTTTCGATTCAACTTTTTTAAACGCAGTAATCTTTTTTTCATTTTCAGGAATTTTCGAGCAGACTTCGGTATATGTTTGTTTCTGTCGCTCCAGATCGTCAATCTCTCTATGTAGGGTGCGTATGGTTTCTCCGCAACTTTGTATCTCACTAGCATATTCGTTTACCTTTACTTCTTTATCTTCATTGAGTTTATCTTGATGCTCTTTCTTCAGAGTATACCGTTGCTTGAGTAATTCTATATCACTCTTTTTAACAATCATGCTTTCTTTGTTGACACTCAATCTCTCTCTTACCAATCCATTCATGGTAGAAAAGATTTGAATGTCTAATAAATCTTCAATGATGGCACGACGGTCAGATGCCGACAACTGCATAAACGGAGTAAAAGATGCTGAACCAAGAATGACAATCTGCGTAAATGATTTATAATTTAGTTTGACAACAAATCTTTCTAGATAATCTTGATAGTCACGGACGGATGCATCTTGATTAATTAAAACACCGTCTTGATATATCTCAAAGATATTTGGTTTGATACCACGAATAATCTTGTACTGTTTATTACCAATATCAAACTCAACCTCAACCACACAATCTTTACCGTTGATTGAGTTCAGGAGATTAGGTTTGTTTACATTACGAAATGGTTTGCCAAACAGGGCAAAGCATAACGCATCAAGCATGGTGGACTTACCAGAACCATTAGTACCAACAACTAGAGTGTTGGTATTACTGTTTAGTTTTAGTTCCGTAAAATAATTACCAGTTGAAAGAAGATTCTTCCAACGAAGTGTTTTGAATATTATCATTCAGTTTCAGTATTAAGTGCTTCAACATAAAGTTCACGCATTAGTCCTTTGAGTTTATCACTTTCTACATTCAATGTCAAGTTATCTATGTATTTGGAAAGAATTGTCATGGTATCTTCCGCTTGGTCAATCAAGTCTTGATCGGCATCAATTGCTAATTCAGTAAAATTTTCAACAATGGAAATGTCGGCAACACCTGCCTTGTATAATTGATCTATCACTATATCAAAAAGAAATGGATTTGTTTTGTTTACCACTACCACTTTAACATAAGAACCTTCATAGATTGAATAGTCGAACGTTCGGTATTGTTCTGCCATATTTTCTAAGGCATCATCATAGTTTATCTTATAGAACATACGGTATGGATTTTGAATGAATTCCATTTCACGGGTATGAGTATCAAAGATATGAAAACCTCTTGGGTCTTTGTAGTCTGACCAAGTTATTTCACCTGGAGTACCAACGTAGTGGATGTGACCATCATTAGACTTATGATGAAAATGTCCAGAAAGAACCACATCATACTTGGATAATTTATCTTTCTCTATACCTGTGTGACAGAATACACCACGTTCCATTTCAAAACCACGAAGTTCAAAATGACCTAAACAGATTTGTGATTTGGTTTGTTTGATTTGCTCAAAGATATCATCTTCATTATCATCACATAACCAAGGCACAATATCAATATCGATACCGTCAAAGTTAAGTGTAGTAAAAGAATCACATACAGTAATGTTGTCATACTCGTTTAAGAGTAATTGTGATGAGTTAACCTGTAAGGTGTTTTTGAATGCGACATCATGGTTGCCCAACAATGTAATGAACCGTATACCATTGTCTTGTAATTTCTTGAAGAAATATTCACGGCAGAGGTAAAGTGAGTTAAAGTTAATAAACTTCCGACGGTCGAATAGATCACCAAGTTGTATAACGGTAGTAACATTGTGATCCTTTAGATATGGAAAGAACGTGTTCGTGTAGAACTTCTCCATGTATTTATGAAACTCTAAAGAGTCACCACGCATTCCGTGATGCGTATCACCTAATATGCAAATTTTCATATTACTATTCTACATCATTTTGTAGAAAAGATTCAAGTCCTTCTGCTTTCTTTTCCTTTTTCTTCTTCTTATTTTCCTCAAAATTAAAGATGAATTCGGAAATGTTATCGTACAATTCAAACTGTTTCATATTACCATTTTCATCTTCAAACATTTCACCTTCATCCAATAATCCAAATTGTTGAGTTGCCTTATACTTTACATATAGTTGTTTCTTTTCCTTCATAATTCGACGGAGAAAAGCATAGTAAATTATCTGAGTGAAGTATGCAAATGGATTCTTTGATTTGGCAGGATCAAAATTGCGAAAGTATTGAATGCAGTTCTCAACACCATCACATATCATTTCGTCTCGGTAAGTGTATGAAATGAAGTTTGGTTTGCGAGACAGATGTTCAGCAATCTTTAGAAAGCATTCACCAATATAGTTAGGTATCTTAGGTTCTGGTCCATCTGTTTCTTTTGCGTTCGCACAGTCCTCATGATACTTAATGAGTGCTGCCAGAAAGTCTGCGTTGTTCACATAATGATTTGTAGCCATAATATTATTTACCTTTTTAATTGCTTGACATCTTTGAGGCCAGGGTGTAAAATGCTCTTGTAGTGATTGAAATCTAATTATACATTACCATAGATGTTGTTCTTAATCATTCTATAACCCGTCAGCAACTCCATAATTCCACTATCTAAATCATACATTGGTTCAAATCCAGTTGCTTCTAACTTAGCATTAGAAACGATGTAGTTTCTTTGATCTGGATCTTTCTTAATCTCCCCTTCAACAATCGAGAAACCAGGAACATGCTTCTTGATTATCTCACACAATTCTAACTTAGACACATTCGCAGATGAGAGGCCTACATTATATATCTGACCCTTCATTGTATCAAAATTATAGATGGCATGAATGAATGCGTCACACACATCACGGACATGGATATAATTACGTTTGAAATGTCCCTCAAATATAACAACATAACCATCATTGACTGCACGATAGGTCAAATCATTTACTAACAAATCAGTACGCATACGTGGTGACATACCAAACACAGTTGCCAAACGATAACTGATTGAGTTCTCACGTTGCATAAACATTTGTTCCACTACCACTTTATCTATGGCATACTTAGATATAGGACTGAGTGGTGACTCTTCAGTGCATAAATTATTCTCATCACCTGAACCATATGCTGAGTTGGTTGTAGGCATAATGATTCGTTGCTCTTTGGATATTTTATCCAGCATCATAAAGATTGCTTCTTTATTGGTAGTATCAGCACCAACCACATCTTTGTTACATAGAGGCGCACCAACTAATGCTGCCAATGGAATAATTATATCAGCATCTTTCAGCAATGGTTGGATGTGAGCAAGATTTCTAATGTCGCCATTGACCACATTGAATCGTGGGTTATGGCACAAATGATTTAAACTTGCCTGCTTGTACATAAAGTTATCAAGTACAGTTACCTTGAATCCTAAGTCTAAAAGAAATTCTGATAGGATAGAACCAATGTATCCTGCACCACCTGTCACTAAAACATTATTCATATTATACCCTATTCAATACGTCAGTTATTTCTTTGATTGCATTCTTTGATAACGATGGGTAATTACCTATATAAAAACTATAAAAATGCATATGATCTGTGTTAGGATAGTTCTTGTAATGATCTTCAGCAACAATACCTTTTAGATATGGTTGACGCAGTTGATTACCACCACCAGCAGAACCACGACGGAACTCAATTTCATTATCACGCATTTTACCCATCAATCTTTGTACAAACTCTTTATTTGCATACTCGGGTTGTAGTACAATGTTAAATGCATAGTTACTGCAACCTGTCAAACGAAAATCGACTTTATACTTTTTACTATCCAACTTGGACAGAAACTCTAAGAGATTCTCATTTCTCATTATAACATTATTGTTTAGGTATTTCAACTGGTTTTGTCCAAGTATGCCACCAATTTCTGTATTGCGAACATTGTAAGCAGCAAAGGCAAAGATGAATTCTGGATTCAATTCTGGATATACCTTCTGGTAATTCTTAATCATTGGTTCTGAACCACATTCACGTACCATACCATGTGACCGAAGCATACGAAGGGTGTGATAAACATTCTCATCATTAGTGCATACCATACCACCTTCAATGGTAGACATGTGGTGAGCAAAGTAGAAAGAGAAGTTGGACATCCATCCGTAACTACCTAAAAGTTTATTATGATGGGTAGCACCATGTGATTCACACACATCTTCAATCAATGGAATGTTTCTGTTGAGTAATTCAGTAACAAGTTTATCTGAGAGACAATCAAAACCTTGTGCGTAGGTAATAAACACAGCACGTGTCTTGTTGGTAATAGCATTGATGATACCATCGGTGTTCATACCAAGAGTATCTAAATCAATGTCAACAAATACAGGAGTAAAACCACATTGAATGATAGAGGCAATATCAGATACCCATGTGAATGGTGGTACAATAACTTCACCACCTTCTGGATGTTTGATCTTGAGCATTGCCATTGACAGCAGATTGGCAGAAGCACCTGAGTTTACAAACACAGAATACTTTACACCTAACCATTTAGACCATGCTTCTTCAAAAGCACGACACTCTGGACCATTAGTTAGTTTAGGGTTATCTTTTTTTAGATGTTCGATTACCAAATCTAAATCTTCTCTGGAAATATTATCACTCATCAATGGATACTTCATAACAAACTCCTATAATTATAAATTAAATTTTGCAGGTATATCTTTTTTAAACTTTCCGTTCTGTATGTATGTCCACCAGAAACCATCATCTCTATTGACACCTTCTAACCATCGTCCTGGTCTAGCATCTAAATTAAACTCTTCATAGATTGCCAACAATACACCAGGATGAAAATCATTAATCATTTTAATCTTATGAGTTAGTCCTATAAGATTTTTAGGTGTACTGAATCTATCAAAATAATCTGAACCTAAAAGTGCAGATTCAATATCTGGAAACAAACGAAGAAATTCAAAATTCTCACCTCTATAAAAATCTACATCTTTATGTGTTCTGGCAATATTTAACATTTCTTCTGTAGGATTATTTTCATAATCATCACCACAAATTATGCCACAACTTTGTTTTACAATTCGTTTTGCCTGTACAATATCAGATTTGATGTCGGCATAATAATGAGAACCATCAATGTAAATAAAATCAAAAGTATTATCTGCAAAATCTTGTAGAACTTTTTTAGAGTCACCACGAATTAAAGTTATATCTAAGTTTCTTTTTTGCTCATACTCTTTAACCACTTTGATAGTATTAATATAAGCATCATGAGTCATGTCATCAAATTTTTTATAATCAAAATCTGGATTCTCTAAATCTTTTTCAGAACAATATGCTTTCCAAGAATCGATTAACGTGACAGAGGAATCTGGATGTATTTCATCTAACCATATTCTAGTTGAACCTTCACCATACCAAGTTCCAATCTCTAAAATCTTTAATGGTTTTTTGCTGTGGGTTTTGATTAGATTCCGCATAGGTACTACTCTATGTGGTGCTGCTTGATTTACTGGTGGTTCAATCATACTTACCTCATAATAATTTTAGAACCTTCAAAATCAAACTTGAACGGTATCCATATATTGATTTGCTTCAGTCTATCTTTAATCTTTTGATGTGTATCTGGTGGCGCAAGAAACATAAAGAATCCACCACCACCTGCACCCATCAACTTGCCGCCATATGCTCCTGCTTCTATTGCAGCATCGTATATACTATTTATGTCGCTGCTGGCCACGCTATCTGTGAGTGTTCGTTTATAGTTCCACTGTTCTTGCAACAGCAGACCTATATCTTTGATTGAAGAATTGGATTCATGTTCAAATATTCTAAGTGCTTCGTAGGTAAGTTTCTGCATTGCTTCAAGTGTTTGGACAGACTTACCTTCTTTGATAGATTCAACTTGTTTCTTTGCATGAACTTCTGATAGTCTACTGATACCAGAAAACCCTAGCATGATATGAGATTCTAAATCTTTAACATAACTATCATGTAATTTTAAATCACGAACTTTGATATTGGCACCAGATAGTTCAATGACTTTGATGCCACCATATGCTGCCATAATTTGATCTTGGACACCCACAGACTCACCAATAATATTTTGTTCAACATTGATTGCTTCGTTTGCAAGTTCAAATGCAGTTTTCCTTATACCATTATATGCATATAAAGCATTTAATAATCCAACAGTAAATGAAGAAGATGATCCAATGCCACTGCGAGCAGGAAGATCACCATCATAAGCAATAGATATACCATCGTCCATCCTTAAATATTGTAGACAAGCACGTACCGATGGATGATTGATTTCTTCCACCGAATTTGTGTTTTCTATTTTATTATATGTGATTCTATGTTTATATTCAAAAAATGGTGGCATAGATTTTACAGAAACGTAAGAATGGTTTCCCATTGCAGCAGAAATTATTTTAGTTTCTCTACTTTGAAACCATGCTGGATAATCTGCACCACCACCAAATAAAGATAATCTATACGGTGTTTTTGATATGAACATCTTATTCCGATGTTGGAACTGGATTAACAATGTCAGGCATTGCTGGTGTCATCCATCCTTCAATCGGTTCAATGTACATATTCTTTTTAAATTCTTCTCTATCGATATAAGGGTACATATCTTCAATAGGTGTACTCCATCCAAAGATACGAGGTTCATAGGTATGATACTCATTAATGTCCACATCACACACTACAGGTTCATCTGCGGATAGGAGTTCAAAAATTGCATCATCAATCTTTGCTGGATCTTTGAGAGCAATAGTTCGTATACCATATGCCTGAGTTACTTTAATAAAGTCTGGTGGTGCATAACCTTTTGGACCACATGCTTCTGCACGACCTTGATAGTTTGTTTCTTGGTATGCTTTAGTAATACCATAGATGTGATTGTTTAAAATAATAGTTTTGATCTTGCAACCATAATTTTTAATTGTTTGTAATTCTTGTGGGTTCATATTGAAACCACCATCACCAATGATGCATACGATTGTTTTTTCTGGTGCTGCAAACCATGCACCAATTGCGGCAGCAAATGAGAAACCCATTGGAGAATTGCCGTTGTTGGTAATAAAGTGTTGACCTAGTTTAGTTTCAAATGCATGTGATGCAATAACAATATTACCACCACAGTCTGCCAACAGAACATCATTTGATTTCATTACCTCTGACAGTCTACGAACGAATCGATATGGATGAATTTCATTCTTAGATGTACCAAAGTGTGGTTTTACTGGATCATATTTGTGACGCCATCCTTTTGCTTGATCTAACCATGGTTCATGTTGACGTTTGTATTCAGTCTCTTCCAAAACTTCTTTGAGTACCTCTAAAAATATTTTAGCATCACAATTTATATTAACATCAAATGGAACTTGTTGCAGTTTGCGTTGAAGTTGTGCTTCATCAACATCTACCATTATCTTTTTTGCTCCACGTGCAAACGTATGGATATTACCACCAGTAATACGACCTGATATACGTGAACCAACTGACAATAGTAGATCGCTATTCTGGATAGCAAAGTTACGACCAGCACCACCATATGTACCAATACGACCACAGTATGTTTCTAAATCACTTGTAACTGAATCAAGTGCATTCCATGTTGGAAATGTAGGAATGCCAAGCATCTTAGATACTTCTTGCATTACATCAATTGCACCAGCAATCTTTACACCACCACCAATCATTAAAACTGGACGCTGTGCTTTTTTAATGTCGATTACAATATCAACTATCTGTTGCTTAACTCTTTGCTTTAAATAAAAAATATCAGGTAGACCAACATCTCTTACAAGATTAGGATTAAATCCAAGTTGCTTATCTGGATCGATCATTACTTTTTGAATGTTTAAAGGAATATCTAATAGAACAGGACCCGGACGACCAGACTTGGCAAGATGAATTGCTTTGTCTACCTCATACCGAATGCTCTCTGGGTCCATAATCATCTTAGCATATTTGGTAATTGGTTTTACAATAGAAACAATATCAGTTTCTTGAAAACCAATTTGGCGCAACGACTCATCAGGGCGCAAAAACTTTGAATTGATTTGTCCAGTAATAAAGATGGCAGGAACTGAATCATAGAAGCAGTTACCAATAGGAGTAACAAAGTTCATACCACCTGGACCACTGGTTGCAATCGCTGCACCAATTTTACCAGATACTTTGGCATAACCTTCAGCAGCAAAACCACCTGCCTGTTCATGCATTACGGCAACGTATTCTGTTTTATCTGTACGTGTAAATGCATCAATAAGATCACCGTTAGCAGCACCATAGACAACAAAGATTTTATCAATGCCCTCGTCTGCTAAACGGTTAATAACATAGTCTGCAAGTTTAATCATAATCAATCTCCTAATAACTTTCTTTTTAATTTAATCTCACGGGTTGCATTCAATTCTTGGAGTGCTTTGTCGCCAAACTTGTCTTTCATTAACTTCTGATAACTTCCGCTTGCATGATACTTGTCCCAAGACATATCACGAAACGCAAGTATCTCTGCTGCGGTCAAGTATTTATTCGCTAGATTTAACGTATCATAGGAATGCTGACTGTAACCAGAGTATGTATTTGGCAGTTCAATGTTGAGAACCTTTGCTTGATTGTGCAATGGACTACCAGGATATGCCATAGCAGAATACATATTGGTCATCTCAGTTGGATTGTCCAATGCAAATTGTAATGTTGCTTCCATTGATCGTTGAGTATCATAAGGCAATCCAAAAATATAGTTACCAGCAATATTAATACCTGCGCCACGAATCATCTGGAACAAATCTAAAATTTTTACATCTTGAAAACCATCTTTGTGAATTTCTTTACGTAATTCATTATCTGGATTTTCAATACCAAGGCCTAACCACTTAACACCTGCACGATAAAGTTTATCTAAGTATTTTGGTTTACATGTATCAACACGGGAGTATGCCCAGATATTAAAATCATAACCACGTTCAATAATCAAGTCACATATTGCTTCAAAATGCCTAGGATTTAAAACAAATAACTCATCCGCAATCTTAACATTCTTCACACCCTGTGCGGCAATGTGATCAAATTGCTTGATGATAAATTCTGGTGACCACCAACGGAACAGATTACTATCTTCCGAAGAAATGTTTGGTCCTTGCTTAGTACGATTAATAATATTGATCATGCAAAACGAACAGCGATATGGACAACCTAAACTGGTATATAATGCAGCAAATGGTTGCTTCTCTGTGTTGTTTGACCATGAGTGCCAACCTGCTGTGCGGTACTTATCGAGTGATGGTAACAAGTCCCATGCCATACCAGGCAAATCAATCTCAAGTCTCTCACGCGGAACAATCTCTGAAGATTCATTGTAAGAAATTTGATTATCTGATGTTCTGAATACAATACCTTTTACATTTCGTAATCCAACATCATCAAATTTCTGAATTGAAAGAAGGTCATTAATAGCATACACACCTTCGTTTTGGCAGACCGCATCAATGTACGGTTCTTTTCTGAGAGTCTCTTCTGGTAAAGCAGCAACATGACCACCTACAAATAATATAAATGTGTTTGGTGATAAGTCGTGGAATTCTTTTGCGGTTGCAGTTGCACCTTCCATGTTCTGTGAAGATGCAGATGGTTGCTGACCATACACCACAAAGCAAACAATTCTTGCTTTGTATTCGGTAATTCGTTTTGCTGCTGAAGCATAATCTAATTGCTCTGCTTCAGCATCAAGTATTTCAGGTTTAAATCCTTTAGCACGAACACTATTGGCAAGCATAGCGGCCCAAATAGGAGGTTCAACTGCTGCATTGTTTGTTGCTAGTCCCTGATAAATCTTTTGTGATGCATTCGGGTGTACAAATAATATATCTACCATAATAAAATAACCTTTTAATGTAATGTTCTATTCTTCACTTCTTCCACGAATTGAATTAAGTCTTCCATACTATACTCTTCTTCGCCTTCAGTATCTTCTTCACCTGCTTGGTCTTTCAAAAGACCTGCAATCATATCTTCAGACTTTTCCATTTCAAGTAAAGTTTTAATCACAAGATTTTCATAATATTCTATCATCGATTCTTTTGGATCAATAATAGTAACTATGTCCGAGTTATATATCAGAGCATTATTATCTTTGATTAGTTCTACTGGTAACCATGGCATCATCATCATTACAGTTTGACCTGTAGGCATACGGCGAAAGATTAACCGCATTGGATCTTCTAGAAGAACTGTTTCCTCTTGTTCTTCACCTACCATAGATGCCATAATATCTTCACCAGTCTGCATTCTTATAATTTTTACTTTATGCATTCTTGACCTCTATATTGTAGAACTTGTATTTGAATTTCTCTTCATCATATATCTTTACTCTTTCGCCAAAATGCTTTAAGGTAAAGTTCACATGCTTACCTACACGGAAATCATCTACGATATCATATAGAACTGCTTCAGTTTTGTTCTCACCTATTCTAAGACCACGACCTATTGACTGTAAATTCCTTACTCTTGATTTGCTTGGAGAAGCAAATACGACATTATGCAAATGGCGTATATTGATGCCGGTACTAAAAGTGCCGTAAGAGGCAACGATGATTGCATCATTTTGTGTCTCTGTAATCTCACGAACTTGCTCACGGACTTCAACGTCTGTTCCGCCATACACAAAGAAAACGTGGCGATCACCAGCCTTCTCTTTAATAATTTTATGCAGTTCTTTACCATGTCTCTCAACTAATTGAAACAATACAAGTGAGTTGCCTTCTAATGACACCACCAAGTTACGAATAAATTCATTTCGATACTGACTCTTTACTATATATTCTATCTCATTTTGATAGTCCCAACCACGTGATGCTTTACAGACCTCTTCTGGATACTTGAGTATCAATGCTTTGATCTTGAAGTCTGCTAACTGTTTCTTCTCAATCAGTTCAGCAGTGGTAGTCGATTGAAACACTGGTCCAAATAGACCTTCTAGCACCAATCTATGTGTATTCGTACCATCAATCGTACCTGTACAACCAATTCTATATTTTGCTTTTGTCAGACCAGTCATGATGGTTGTCAATGACTTTGCTTTGAACTGATGTGCTTCATCACCAAGAACAAAATCAAACTGCTCAAAGTATTCTGGTGGATTCTTGTAGATAGATTGCCATGTTGTGATGGTTAAAAACTTCTCAGTTGTTTTTTCTTTACCAGAATATTGCCTATGACAATATTTTTCTGAATTATATCCATAATCTTCAAAGTCTTTGTACATTTGTTCCACTAATGATGTGGTAGGAACAATCAACAAACCTTTTTTATGATTGCGTTGTATATACCGAAGTATAATATATTGTATTAAAGATTTACCTGATGCTGTAGGTGAAAGCAATAACATCCGTTTGTCTCTAATAGCATGAACAAATGCCTTCAATTGATAGTCTCGAACCTCATGTGGCAAATTTAGTGTGGCAATGAATTCTTTTGCTTCTATTACTGAGAAATCTGTAGTAGAATTGATTGATGAATCGATCTCTAACTTATAATCTCTTTCAGCACAAAACTTTTCAATGTATGGAACAAGGCCATGATATATTGTTGTTGACCGAAGATCAGCAAGTCTTATCTTGCCATCCCAAAGTCGATTCTTGTATGCTGGCATAAACTGATAACCAGGAACATAGAATGTAAAATAATCGGCAAGTTCTTGTGCTATGCCTTTGTCACAAGCGAATCGAATGAATGCTTCATTCTGCTTATATAAAACGAGATCAGACACCTTGTATAAACTTTTCCCAGTCAATGAACGATCTCAACTCCCATGTGCGATTGTTCAGTTCTTTTAATATGGCATTACAAACATCAACAACTTCTTCATGCATCATCTTAGATGCTAGGTACTTATTGATATCCTCATCTGCATCTAAGTATGTAGTGATGTCGGATTTGAGGGCGTATCGAAATGGTTCCCAACCATGTTTCTTCAAGTCATCATCATCTAATTTACCAGTATAATATTCCCACTTGAGTTTCTTCATTCGGTTATATTTAAACTCAGCATCTTTAACCAGTAGACGATGCTGCGAAAGTATGTTAAGATACTTACTGTGAAGTTTGGGAATATCTATCAGTGCTTTACCTGGTTCAGTGCGATCTATGTTGGAATCGTCTGCCCACATCCTCAATACATCATCAAGTTTACTCATAATTTATCTCCTCCTTAGGAGTATATCACATCTATATCAGTTTTTCAACATTATAATAGGTAAATCTGAACGTGGCATCAGAGGTAATAATAGTCTCTGGAGTATCGGTAGATGACAGCATAAATCCACCGATAGAGATTGGAAACAAATTGTAAAAGTTAAATTTGAAATACGGTTTGTTTGAAGCGGAAAGAATAGTTACCGAACCATCTGCATATTGAGGTGTTTTAGAATCAGCAGTTGTGGTAAATTTATTTTGTTGACTAAGGTTTACATATTCTTCAAATGCTGTTGGAAATGTCATACCTCTTAACCAATCATGCACTTCTAACCAACCTGTCATCTCTGCATCAACCAAAAAAGTAATGTTTAAAGTATCATAGATTGCTTTCTCACCTGGTGCATACAATTCAACAAAAGGATTGTTGATTGGTATTTCAGATGTTGAAAGACCAGGCAGTGTAACTGTCTGGCAAAAGTATTGTAGATTAGGTGCCCTAGAAAAGTTCAACTGGAACTTATTTCCTTGGAGCATATTTGGATTGGATGGATTTCTATTAAGAACTGTCATACATCTATTTATAAACAAAAAAAAGAGGCACCGGTAGGTGCCTCTCTAAAGTCCACTCTTAACGGTGGTTTTTAATTACATCAAGTTGGCGATACGGAACGCACGATAGTAGTTATTCGCACGAACAGTCATTGCGCCAAGACCTTGACTTGTACCTTCGGCAAATGGGTTTGCAACCATGCCGTAACGAGTCTTGAAGCCGATCTTAGGTTGGAAAGTGCCAGTATCAACAGCACGAACCATTTGGAGCGGAACGTATGGGCAGTAGAAGATACCTGCGTCATAAGCATTCGAACCTTTGTAACCAACAACTGCGAACTCGGAAGTCGAAGCGGTTTGTGCATATGGATCGATGTACACTTTGATGCGACCGAAGATTGTACCAGCAAATGTATTGCCAGTGTCATCAACTGTCAACGATACTTGACCTTGCAGTGCCGATTGATAATCGAGCAGACCAGCCATTGCTAGGGCAGATGCAACATCTGACGAGCAGATCATTACATTACCTTTACCGCGACGGGTCAATTTAGCAATTTGATTTGCTTCACGTTCGATTTGGAATGCCAGACCTTTGATCTTTTCAACCATCCAACGACCGTTTGAGTCGGTATCAAGATTGAATGTACCAGCAGAGGTTGTGCCTGCTTGTGCGCCAGGTTTGGCAACCATGTAGACTGTACGAATAACTTCACGGTTAATCTCAGCAAGAATTTCAGCAGACAGAATGTTTGCTAATTCAGTTTCAGCGTCAAGACCATGAACTGCTTTCAAGTCTTGTGCCAATTCCATCGAGTATTCTGCTTTCAGAGCACGGGTCTTAGCAGTAACAGTAACTTTCTCAATTGAGAATGCCATTTCTTGGAATGTGTTACCAACAGCACCGTCGCCTAATGCTTCAGCAGAACCTGTAGTCATTGCTTGACCTGGAGCAGCATTACCTGTAAACAGATAATCCATTGTGTTACCAGAAATGGTCATCGAACCAGCAGTGATAACACCGTTAGCACCAGTAAAGTTTGTGTTTGCTTCATTGTAGAATGCTTCGGTACCACTTTGACCAGCATACTTAGTACGCATTGCAAAGATCAAACCTGTAGGACCAGTCATTGGCTGAACGCCGCAGATGTCATAAGCAATCAGGTTAGGTAACGAACGGCGAACCAAACTGATTAGGATTGGATCGAAACCAGCAACAGGGCCAGCAGCAGCAGCACCGCCACCGAAACCGCCAGTACCAGTAAAGTTAGTTGGCGAACCTGTTTCATTCAGAATGCCTGCTTCTTTACGCATTTCTGTCAGTTGGTTTTCCAAGATAACTGCGGTAACTGCCTTACGATATGGATCTTTAATAGCAGGTAGGTCAGGGTGATTAATCACCGAGTCCCATTTTGCCTGATTCTCTTCGGATAAATACATTTATATCTCCTTGTTTATTTAAATTTTTGTTTTGGAAATCGCTTGTGATACTGCGGAGATAAATGGATCAAGGATCGCTTTCTTCTCTTCCGTATCTTCAAATTGCTCATGAAGATGTGACACTTTCGCTTTCTGGATACCAGATGGGAAATAGTTTTCACGCAATGTTTCAAGTTTCTCTACGAACTCTTCCTCTGTGGAGAAGTCCACACTCTCTGCGAGTGATTTGATTTTTTCAACTTGAGTTGCGGTTAAACCTTCACACACTTCTACTGTCAATTGTTCTTTAATTGCTTCTGTCAAAGCCTTTTTATATACAATGTTTGTTTCGATTTCTTCATTGAGTTTAGTTTCGAGTTCTTCGACTTTAGCGGCCAACTCTTCTACCAAATCAACTGATTCTTCGGGAACATTGATATAGTTTTCTGCAAACAGATTACGGAGACCAGCGATAAAATCTTCTGTGATTTCAGAACGCAAACCGCTTTCAATAGCGATTTGATTTTCTTCCATCCACTGTTCTACAACGTAGTTTAGGTAGTCGTCTACCTTCTCTGTCAAATCGGCTTTAATTGTTTCAACTGCTTCTTCAAGCACTGAAGCATATTCGGCTTCGATTTCTTCTTGAATCTGTGCGACACGGTCAAAGACACGTGCTTCGAAAATGGTTGCTGCTTTTGATTTGAAGTCTTCCGAAATAGTGGAATCATCACCAAATAAAGCATCAACATCTTCTTTCATTTTTTTCTTCATTGCTTTCATATGCACTTCAGCAATTACATCTTCATCTTGCTCTTCATCATACTCCTCATCTTCACGCATTGTTTTTGTGCCACCAGCAGGATGATTTTGAGTATCTGGCGATGCGGCAGAAGGCTTAGTTGTCGGAGCAGTTGCAGATTTGGCGCCTTTGGTTGCATCGATTTTATTCGAATCACCATCTGGCTTAGAATCTGTATTTGTGGGACCACCTAAGTCTTGGACACCAGCATCTCCAGGTTTTTGCATTGGCATAGCAGATGCAGACTTCTTGCTTCCGGCAAGAATCTCTGCTGCTGCTTCCATGAGTTTGTTTGTTGCCATTGGATATCTCCTTATGATTTCTTATTTATAAATTTTAAAGTTTTGATAGGTAATTTTCAAATAGTTTCAAGGCAACCGACTCTACCTGATTGCGTGGTGCCTGACGAATCTGCCTCTTAGCATTGTCAAAATCTACTTCGACAAATCGCCCCTCGACAAACAACCATTCTTTATTTTCCATAATTCCTTGAACGAAAGCACCTGGTGCAGATGGATCAGCAACAATATCTGCTGCTGTAGCAAGGCGCAAATCATCTTGTACTAGATTGTAACCCTCTTTGGTCATGACAACAGAACCCATAGCGCGGCTAGATACACCAAGATTAACCCCCGAATCGATAAAGTTCTTAACAATTTGACCATACGGCGTCTCCAATACAAGTGCTTTACCTTTAAAAGTATTACCATCTTCTACAAGACTTACAATTTTATGCGACACACGTTCCAGATTCAATGAAGGGGTATCTGGATGTCCTAGTTCACCAAGCGCACGATTGGTATCAATGTAATCTTTGGTATAACGTGCAACCTCATTACGTAATGTATCCATCTTGTACATGCGATTGTTACGATTGACTTCATCGCCAACCAGAAAACGACCTTCGATGTACATATTCTTTTTGCCACTCTCTGTGGTCTCTGTGAGGTACTTTACGTCCTCAATATGTTCTTTAATTAGTTTCATAGATTAACCTGTGTATGGATCAACGTTATAGGTTGCTTCTTTACTTATTTCCATAAACAAAGTTCCACCTGTTGTAATGGTAACGTTAGCATTTGCTGTACGATTGGTAGTAATTGCATAACCATAATCATCAAGGCGCATTTCACTTGAATTGTGAAGTGAAGCAATGTTAGCACTGCTTCGACTAATTTGAATAGATCCATTTGTAGACCAATTCAATCTTTTAATGTCAAAAGCGGTAACCGTTTCAGTTGTTGTGTTCGCTCTCAAGTCCGTAAGATTAATATAATAAGTTCCAGTACCTTCAACTCTAATAATTGAGGTACCTCTTAATGTATTGTTGTATTCAATTGGCATTTTACTTTAGTCCCATAGATGTTCTTCGGCGCATTGACATTTTTCTCTTCATCAATGTGCGTCTAAGTTTTGATCTTCTTGTTGTTTTCCACGAACGTTTTAGTTTCCGCGCTTTTGCTATTCTTACTGTTGCAGGTATCTTACGTACTGTATTACCTGACAATCTATAACCTTTAATGCCCGACTTGCGAACATTTCGTTGTACTACGATTCTACCTTTTTTATTACGGCGAATGCGCCTGCGAATCTTAGTAATTCTACCCATCTTTTGAATGTTTGGATTACGCTTCTTAGTTGCTTCATCCAATTCTTCCCATTCAACTTCTTCAAATATTTCATCAACGACAAATGGTTTTGCTTCCTCAAGTTTCTGAGCAACAATTTCATCTAAACGTGCAAAGATGGCCTCACGGGCCTCATCTAGTTTAGATTGAATAATGTGATCTACAAAACTCATATGCCTTGTCGAAACTTTCTTCTGAACTTGTTAGTAAGTCCACAAATCTTTGTTTGTTATCTTCTTCTAATCCATCATAAGCATAAACTATACGATTGGCCATCAAAACATCAAGTTCTACTTGACTACCATCTTGCAATTCTAATGTTGTCTCTTCAGTGAGATTACTCATTGCTCTCAACTCATCAATAAAACTTTCTGCTTGTACGCCAGATACATCTGCTTCAGGTGTACCAAATGGCACACTAAAGTACCGCTTCATCTTATCACTATAGTATAAAGCAATTCGTGTACCGTCTGGATACAATCTCACTGCTTTACGTTTAATTACCATAATGATTGGTGGCATTGGAACTAAAGGTACACTTGTTACTTCTTCCAAATCTTCACGCACTGCTTGTTTTGCTTTAGAATAAATCTGTTTGTTATTAGAAATTAAATCTACCATACGGTTAAACAAGTTCTGCATTATAGCACGATCAGCAGGACTAAAATTAGGTTTCTCTTCACCCATCTTATCCAGTATCTTGTGGATACGTTGCATCTGTGCTTTATTGGCCAAACCTGCACGAACGAGAGCATCAAACTTTGAATAGTCTTTCTTCTCTTCTTCCGTAATAAGTTTAAAGTCTAATAACGATTTCATTATTATTTTTTCATCTGAGACATATTTTTTGTGATGCTCTTTTTTAAACTTTTAGTGTCAGATTTTGTTAATGGAGTACCGCTTCTTATTCCACGACCTCTATTTTTCAACATATCTTCTTTACCAGTATCGGCTGTGTTTTCAATGCCACCATGTGCGCCATCTTTACGATAACCTGTATTGTGAGCAATACTGGATGTTCTCCATTTTGCTCTCTCATCAAGGTGTTCACCATCTTGCTCTACGCCTTCTGCGTAAGCACCTTCTTCATCTTCTTCGTGATCTGTATCTTCTTCAGGCCCTTGCTCTTGCCCGCCATAAAGAGTTGCAGCGATTTCTTGCTTGTAACCCTGGAGCGCATCGAACGCTTTTGCTGACAATACATTTTCTAATCCTTCTTTAGCAACAAGATTTTCTCCTGATGCAATATTGTTGATGATTTCTTGAATGTTCATTTGAACTCCTATTTGCGTTTAGTATTTATGCTGACCACAGACTTGTCTACCTCTTTGTCAAGACCAGGTGTCAATGACTCTTCTTCTTCGGTATTCTCTGTGGTGTTATCTTCTGGTGGGAACTCATTAGGATCCGCACCACCTTGTGGAGCATTCATTACTGGACCTTGCATATCATCCGATAATGAATCTTTTTCTTCTGCAAGTTGTTCATCCAGTTCATCAATCTCTTCGTCCGTCATCATCAAAATTTTATTCTTGACGTAATGATTAGAGAAGTACCTACCAATATACGGATCAACCAACTGCAACATCTGTAAACGATTCTGCAACAACTCTGAGGCACGCATCTCAGTAAAGTTGTTGTCTTTCTGGAAGTCATAGTAGATATCTTCTTTGAAATCTTCCCACTCTTCCAATGTACAAATACCTTTGAGTACCAATTGAGTACGCAAAGCATGGTCAAATAACTGTGTAAACTTATTACGAAGTCTGGTAACAAACTTGGCAAACTTTAATTCGTCACGGGTAACTTCTTGTGAACGACCCATGCCTGCAAAACCACCGCCACTTTCTTCAAGGCGTGAGTATGGCACATTCAAACACTGTAATAGTTTCTTCTGGAAGTATTTAACATCTTCCAATTCACCTAAGTTTTGACCTGCTGGCAATGTAGTAATCTCTGTGCCTTTACCACCTTCACGGCGTGGTAACCAGAAATCTTCAAGCATCGACATATGCTTACGTTCATCACGCAGTTCACCAGTGTTGGCATCATACACCATCTTGTTGCGATACTTGACCATAACATCACGGAGATACTGTTCTGCTTTACCACGTGGTAAGTTACCAACGTCAATGTAGAATATACGGCGCTCAGGAGCACGACTAATACGATAGATAACAATCGCATCTTCAATCATACGAAGTTGATTGAGTGGTTTGATTGCCTTATGTAAATATGAAATAACAAATGTATTCTTTGCATCCATCATTCCAGAGTTCACGTTAATGATTGAGTCTGGTGCAATACGAATGCCTTGACCTACATTTGATGTAAATGTTTGAGTAGTCTGGCCTTTATCATTAAAGACATAATACTCTGCGGTAGATACGATGATCGATGCACCTGTTTTAGGATCACGATCTTTTTTGATCTCACGAACTTTACGAATCTTACGTGGATCAATGTACCTTAATTCTTGTATACCTTCTTTTGGATTCTTATCGTTGACTATAACATGATAGAACAATCGTCCATCAATGTACCAACGTTTGAATAAGTCATCAGCAAGGTTAGAAAAGTTAAGCATTTTTAAAATTGCTTGAAACTCTTCATTGATTTTCTTTTTGATCGATTCAGGTTGCTTGAGATTATCCATTACGATATCGCAAACTTTACCCGCTTCATCATGAGATATCGCTTCATTGACAATCTCATCAATTGCCATATCCAATTCTGGGTGATTGGACATTTCACGATAACGTGTGATTAGTTCTATCTCATTACGTACTGAACCTTCTAAGTCAACATAGGTTCCGTAATAAGCATTCTGTGTAACTGTAACTGCACCATCGTCAATTGAGGCAGAAGGTAAGGCAAAAGATGCCTGTTCAGGATCTTCTTTCTGAACGACATCTTTTGCGCCTAAAGTAAAGCCGAATAATTTAATTGCCATTAATCTTTCATCCTATAGATAAAAGTAGGGAGAATCCCCTACTCTTAGATCACGCCATCTGCTACTGATTCCCACCACTGGTAGGTCAGAGTGACAGAGAATTCTTCAATTGCATCATTTGAACCCCAATCAACATCGATTGGAGTCAAGTCTGTTGGGAACATTCCAACAAAATTATATTGCTTGATTGTATTGCCTGCTTTGCCAAATTGTAAAACTTGACCATCTACTGAATAACCTATCGGTGTACCAGCAACGGGATTACGAACGTTTAGGTTGTGACTGTTAATACCATTCATCCAACGTTCAAATGCATTGCGTACTATAAAATCTTCATCATTGATAATTGTGATTGTCCAATCAGCAAATGAACGATTACCCACAAACTTCAATTCACGGCCAAAGTATTGCATAGGCACAACGCCCAGAGTTGAACCTGGAAGTTGTGCTGTCTTACACATGAACGTTAATTTAGTCTGTGCGTTTCCTGGTAGTGAGAACACAGGAAACGGCATAGTTACCTCAAACAGATTTGGGCGGGCACCGTCACCTTGTAACTGTGAACGGAATTGATTTACATTAAATGCCATTTATTTTCTCCTGTCTCTCTCTATTTAGAACTGACCTACAACTTCATTGAACGATACGCCTGTACGAACGGCGACAAAGTTCAACTGAATGAAGTTGATTGATCGTGCTGGTTTGATATAAATGTCACCAATAAACTGATTCGAATCAATAACTTGTGAGGTGTTGTTTGTAACATCACATACAACACGGAAGTCAGTGATACCACGACGACCTTGAACATCACGCAAGAACGGTTCTACGAGTGCAACGAATTGGGCACGGGTAAACTGATCATTAAATTCAAACATTGAGAAACGTGCGGCACGTGCAATCGCTTTTTCAAGTACAATGAACAGACGGCGAACATTGATACGATCAAATGCACTTGGTTTTGCCAACATTGTTTTATCGCCAAACAGAACTGTACCTTCACCTGGGAATGAAACAACTGGATTAACACCTGCTGAATACAATGTATCACGGTCAGTCTTAGTTGGATTCCATGCAAGTTTAACTACGTTTTTAATTATACCACGATTCAAACCACCTGGTGAGAACCAAGGATCACGTTCGGTATCTGTACGGGCGCACAAACCAGCAATGTCACCGTTTAGAGGAATCCAACGATAGAGGTCAGCATATTTGTCATACTGATATTTGTAACCAGAATCGATTACTGCATACGAAGAAGAAGTCAGACCGTTACGGAAAGCAACTACTGCTGCCGCCTCACTACCTGGATTATTAACAACGTTTGCTGCAGGTGGCGAAATAAATGCCACACAATCTTTACGAGTTTCTGCAATATTGCTGATAACATAAGTGGCAATTGTTGAGTTGCCTGTGCCAGTTACTAACAACGATACATCAATTGCCTCAGAATTCTTAAATTGGTCCCAACCAGTTGTTGTGTTTGCAACAGATGTTGTGCCATCAGAACCACCAGAGAATGAGAATGTAGTTGGAGCAGTTAATGTTTTAAATAGAGATACGTTTGCTGTTGAACCCCATGCAGTACCTGAACCTAAGTTTGCGGTAGCAGGATGTGCTAACCAATGTACCCATTGTGATTGTGCTGCAATTACATTCTTATAGTAATTTGAATTACCTGAATCATCTTTTGCATCAGATGCTTTGGAAACAAATGGATACTTTTCTAGAACTGTGCCTGCTGTACCAGAAATTGCTCCATTTGCATCAACAACAACGATATGGATTTCATCGTTTGAAGTTAATCCACTCTTATTGAAAACGTAAGAAGATGTGTTTGGTGTTGCTGTAAATTGGGACGCATATGCCCATCCAGCATATGAACCTCCATCTGCTACAGAAATTTTTAACGAGTTGCCTAATGCGCCAGGATAACGAGCGGCCCAGCCATTGTTTGTACCAACGGCATTACTTTGTTGATTTGCTGTCCACTCATCCAGATTTTTAATTAAAACACCAACACCAGTATTTGCTGTGGCGTTATTAGCACCACCTGCTGCTGTGTTTATTGAACGAACTACTTTTAAATTGTTTCCGTATGCTAGAAAATTTGCTGCTGAGAACCAATATTCATAATTTGTTGAGTCTGGTTTACCAAATCTAGTTACTAGACTAACTTCGTCTGGTATAGTGATAACTTCACTTGCTGGTCCCCAAGCAAAAGGTCCTACAAATGCTCCTGTAGAAGTGGCAACGGAAGGTATAACTGTGGTCAGATCGATTTCTGATACAAGTACACCCGGTGATAATTGAAATGCCATTGGATTTCTCCTTTAATTGTTGGGTCAATTGTCTTTGATAGTCTATTTAGTTTTTTACAACCTTGACATTGGATAACCACGCTTCTCTGCGAAGTGCCAACGGTCCTCACCATCATCCTCAACTTCTTCCTGGAGACCATTTTCTATGAATCCAAACGGAGTCATGGTCTCATCAATTAACATGTTTTGTTCATCCAGCATCATCTTACGAATGTCAATATTGGTAGAGTCTTTAAAGAATGACTGTGCTGTCAACCAAGAAAACAGTACCAATCCCATCACAATATCATCGTTACTACCTTCTTCTGCTGCATATGAATCTCTTACTCTGACAAAGGTATTCATCTCATTGATTGTATCAAAGTCATTAATGATCAACTTATCATTCTCTACCAGAGTCTTTAAGTTGGCACAACCAATCTTCTTGACTGACTTAGTTGTCTTAATACCAAACGATGTTGACCGTTTAAATCCTGATGAGATGGACTGACCTTTGATATGATGCTGCTCTGTCTTATAAATGTTCTCATATTCTAGGTCATAGTGGAGAATGTCTACGACCTGCTGACCAATATTGTTTGTTTCTACCAGTACAAATGCTTCATTGTATCGTTTGGCAATTGAGTAAATGACTGTCGGAAAGAACAATAATGGTAGTTTATTGTTTCGGTATCGTGCAACTTGTTTGTATGGTGCTTGTGTGGCATCAAGGACATTAATGGTAGAATAATCCATGTTCACACCTTCCGAACAGTCTACCGTAGCAATGTATAGATGACCAGGTATTGGTTGTTCATAGATGTTAAAGTTCTCTTCCATCGCAATCGGATCATGAAATGCCAACGACCTCAGTTTACTTCCTGATATCAGTGTAGCATTAGAACCAATAAACTCTGTTTCAAATTCTTGTCTAAACTGCTCTTCAGAAGTGTTCCGTATCGTCTCTTCTTTCCATATTAAATCACGTCCTGGAACTTGTGACCAGTGAACTTCAAGTGTCTTATATGTCGAACGTTTTTCAATTGCATCTGTCCACATCTTGTAGAACAGATTCAATCCATTAGGAGTTGAAACAATAATTACTTTAGATGTTTGTCCAGATGAGATAACAGGATACGTTGATGTGAAAAACTCAACTGCCATGTTATGTGGAACGAACGCAAACTCATCAAGAAAAATTAAGTTGTATGTACCACCACGGACACCTGCTGCTGATGTGGCATACGCAAATATCTTAGAACCATTTTCTAACTCTAACGAACCTTTGTTCCATGTCATGATGCCTTGTTGCAACCACTGTGGCAAGTATTCATATGCTTTCTGAATACGACTTAGAATATCACGTGCCAACTGACCTTTGTTGGCAAGAATACCGATTGTGTATTCTTCATTAAAGATTGCTGCCCAAAGCATATAACCAACGGTTGTGGTTGTCTTACCAACCTGTCGTGGCATCTTTGCAATGGTAAATCTATTCTCATGAAAGGTACGTACCATGTCCTCTTGAAAATCCCACATATCGAACGTGATAAGACCACGGTCAACGTTTACAATCTTAACATAAGTTTTGATAAAGTATACAGGATCATCTGCACACTTTGCGATTTCTAATACTTGTTCTTCAGTATAGGATAGTTCAGTGCCTATTCTTTTTAGGCGAGCATTACCAAGGTATCCGTCATCCATTTTATTTAATGATGCTTCTCAACATCCATCCATGTTTTTGATGTGCATCCAAAATGTCTTGTAAAAAATTACCTACAGCAGGTTCATTAGCACCATCGGCAGCAACAATACCAGCACGAAGATGCATTATGAAACGATCATTATCCGCAGCAAGGTCACGCATCATTGTAATACCATCTGGTATGTTTGTTGCTTCTTGTAGGTCTGCAAGTTCAAGCATTCGAGCAAGTGAACCTGGCGCATACGAATTCAATGCACGAAGGTGTTCTGCAATAGGGTCTATCTGTGCAAATAAAGAAGTATAAAGATTATTCAAGAAATCATGGTATTGTGGGAAGTTTGGTCCTTCAACGTTCCAATGATATCCATGTGCCTTTAAATACAAAGCAAAGTTTGTACCTAAAATTGTTTTGAGTTGTTCAATTAAAGTTTCCATTACGTTTCCTGTTTTTGATTTTTAAGCATCTTTACCAGTTGTGCGGTAGAACCAACGAACACTGCTTTATCTATGTTCAGATTATTTTGTGCTTCCGCTTTTGGTGCTAAATCTTTTTTGCGTTTCTGTATCTCAAGCAAGTCTTTGTTCATGTCTGCTAAGTTCTTCATCAGACCAGACAACACTTCAAATGCTCTTGGATGCTGACCATCTCTTGCTATGAGCATCAATTCATTTACCGCTTGATTACCTTGAGTTACCAGTTCTCGAATGTTATCTCTAGCAAACTCTGCATCAGCATTTACTGGATCTGCATAATCTACCACAGCAGGTAAGGTTTCTACTTTTGGTTCTTCTTTGATGGGTTCAACATCAAATAACTCAGAGAGGTTTGCGTTTAGTTTTTTCATAATGTAATGTTGGGGAATTCTTTTATTGTTTCGATGAATCCAAATTCATCGCCCATTAATGCGGTATTTGGATTGGTTCTAGTCTGTATTTGTACAACATTAAGGGTATTAATGTCCGTTATGGTAACATTAAATGCTGCACCAGTATAATCTCCAGTAAGTCTATCGCCAACTTTAATGGACATATTGCCACCAGTTACAACCAATATGCCACTTGAAGTGTTACTGAAATAATCCACTGTTCCAAAGAATTCTGAATTGTTGGCACGAAGAGTTTCGCCTTGTGCAAACACACCATTACCATTTGCATAGTCCACATAAACTTTTTGTATATCTTTAGTGGTAAGATCAATCATTGAATTTGTATTTGCAGACTTGATATACTTACCAGAGTGAACTGGTGGCCATATGTAACTCTTAGCAGTGAATGTTAAGTCCCAAAGAATCAATCGTGTTGAACCTTCGTTCAATGCACCCTCATACTCTACCGTTGATGCTACTGAATCTAATATAATAGGCACATTATATTTTTGGTCCATCTCAGGAATAAAGTCTACGGTAACGTTGAAGTCTGGTGTAAAGAATGGTAGAATCTGTTCTAGAATTTGTGTACCATCTTCTGTGTTGCGAACATAAATCGATAATGAAAACTGAAAGTTATATGGTATAGGAACAAACTGTGTGCTTACCGTAGTGTTGTCACTACTCTTAGCAAAGTTCATCAGAGTTGAAATTTGCTTACGTTGAACATCGTATTCCAGACTGTCAAGATTAAATGACATGCGTGGAACAACAGTATTAATTGACTTGATCAGATTAGGATCGGAAGTAATTGCTGTTAGAAAACGTTCTTTAGGTGAATATGTAAGTGGTACTTTCCATTTTTCTTTTGGTACACCTGCTTGTGTATATCGTACAATCTCTAAGTCATTAAATAGTGTACCAAATACAACTACCATCTTTCGAATGGTGCGATGATAGAACTGAGCATTACCTAACATTACGGTTCTCCAAACGGATTTTGTTCCGTAAAGTCAATGATGCCATCTGAACCTGTTTCAATACGAGCATTGTCAAAGATGTCCTCAAATGCACTATTCATTAAAGCGGTATCAGAAATAACATTGATTGTCCATTGTGCGTTGCTTGTATTGCCTTTGACTATACCTGTAGTAAAATTACCTTGAACACGATATACATCAATATATTGACCAGACACATAGTCATGGACAATTGCCTGAGCATTTGCTGTTGCTAAACTTGTACCTTGATACACAATTTCATCGTTTACATAATTACGTATACCGCCAGAAGAGAAGAACAGTCTTGTTTTTGGATAGTAATCAACAATTTGTTCGTCAATCATTTTCAAACCAGTTGCAATAGTCTCATTATAGAATACAAACTGTTTCATCTTCTATGCTTACACATACACATTACCACCACGACCACGACCTAATGTG
>Ga0114968_10000157_pt1 | contig 49807 bp, 48 predicted proteins | sample M_130807_EF_Meta_FD_87020 | JGI IMG/M metagenome (GOLD analysis project Ga0114968, IMG submission 87020) | Freshwater microbial communities from Lake Montjoie, Canada to study carbon cycling - M_130807_EF_MetaG | ecosystem: Environmental > Aquatic > Freshwater > Lake | place: Lake Montjoie... | reverse complement strand
GATCCGTGACTCCACCTGATATTGAAAGATAAATTTTTGGATATTCCTCAAAGTTGATTTTCATATCTTTCACAGGGTATTTACTGTCATCATAATCATAGCTTGAAGGGTTTTTTGTTTTGTCTGCGATTCTTTTGTTAATGCTGCTTAACGTGAATTTTTTGTTTGCAGGAATAACTACTTTGTATCCCTTCCAATTGTGGTCTTCAATTTCTACACCAATGTCTGCAAACATTTGCTTGAGCTTGCTTTTTGTATTCTCATCTACATATAAATTAGCCATTACTGTTATAGGTTCGCTAGAAATGAATGAATCGCCGGATAGAATCTTGTCTTTTTCATCAATGGCTTCAACAACCTGCATTTTTCGTGCATAGACTTCGATGTCTTGAAGATTGAGTTTGTCGATTTTTGGTTCTTGAAAGTATCTTTCAATATCAGAACGAAACCAACGTGCTAAATCTTCTGTAATAGCCGCTTCATTTTCTTTAAACATTTGATAATCATAGTCATGCGCTTTTCTGCTTATCATATCATGCAAACGATCAATTTCCATTGAATTCGTTATTTGATAGTTGTCATCAAGCAGTTTGACTCTATAAAGCTTTCCATAATTCATGAATCTGCTTCTTGGAATAAGAGACGCATATACACAATTTAATCTTGATAGAGGTTTTTGATTAGGATCAACAGCAGGAGGTTCAGGAGTTATTAACGTGCGCTTTCGTTTTATTGTCTTGTAAAATGAAGGATTTTCACGCTTCCATTCAGAATTGATTATATTGACTCTTCCAATTTCAATGACTTTTTCTACTGTTGACATGTCTCTGAATCTGGATGAGTGTGAGCCGTCAACGATATCACCAACTTTGAACTCATGTCTGCTTCTATGATATAGATCAACCCCTGGAGGAAGTGTTGATCTTTCCTGCAGAAGCATTTCTTTTATGAGAATTCTAAGTTGTGATTCGGTGATTTTCATATTGACCTTTTGATTTATAGCTAAATATTTCTTAAGTCTAAAACGCTAATGTCAATATTTGATTTATAGCTAAATATTTCTTAAGTCTAAAACGCTAATGTCAATATTTGATTGAAGCTGTCTATCAGTGTTCAGCATCATAATTCTATACAACCCATCTCTATTTTGAGTTTTCAAAAATTTCAGGTCACTTCCTTCATTGTTTGTAACTTTTAGATACTCTGGGTCAAAATAAACTTTCATTTTCACGCACTTTGATGACTTAACGCTGTCAATGCTAAGCTCTCTTTTTAAATACATGTTAGGGTATTGCTTTGGAGCTCCTGATTGTGAGATAAGATGTTTAATGATTTTATTTTGGATTCTATCAAACATTACTCTAAATTGTTGACTGTAATTTGACGTCATTCCATGAGCATCAACCGCGCAAATTGCGTAAATGTAATCTGAATCTTTATCAAACTCATTATCAACAAAGAAAGACGTGGATGATTTGAATTTCTTAATAAGACTCTTGTCAATAGTTTCTTTCATTGGAGTTTTGACCATTGAATCATCAAAATCAAGATAAGCAATTAATTCATATGGATCTTTTATGCTCTTTCTACGAAATACTTGCCATCCCTTTATATCTCTTTGTCTATTAACTGGAAATGACCAATTCAATTGCAAAGAAGCGTTTGAATAATCCCAATGAAAATTAAAGTCAGGTGGGACAGGTGGTGGAACGTGCTCTTCACCTATAATTGATGAAAATGTAGATGGTCGTGAAGCAATTAAAAAAGTTGATCTATAAAACTCATCGTCAATGACTGTTGTAGCTGTCATCATGATCAACGATCTTACATTATAGACATACTCAGCACCATACTTTACTTCAAGATCTACAAAGCTTGTTATATTTGGGTTAGTGAAATATCTTACTTTTTTTGAGCCTATGACATCCTGATTGCCAACCTCATATCTTTCTAGCACATGTCCAATATGGAATATTTTTGGAAAGCTATTGTCGGCTGAAGATATCTTTTCTTGTGAAATGGATGGAAACACAATTTCAGCTTCTTCGCTATTCATCATTTTGTCTTTTCTCTTTTTCACCTTGCTTGACATTGCGCTTGTGTTTTTTTTGAATGCAAGTGCAGCCGATGAAACTGGAGAAAATGCAGAGTGCTTTGAAGACTTGCCAGAATAATTGTTGTCAACAACCAGAGCAATTTGATCATCGGCGGCTGCCGCAGATGGCTCAATGAGCATGCCATCTTTTAGAATGTAATCTCTTGATTGTAGTGATGTGCTAATATATCTTTGTATGATAGCACCTTGGCGCTTCATTTCAGAATTATCATCATCATATGAATTTGGCGCAGCTTCAATTCTTGACATCATCAAATTAGCAGCTATATCAGTTCCAGATCCATCGCTAAAACCTCTCATCTTAGCTGATGACTCAAATCTTTTTCCAATTCGATTTTTGTAATCAAGATCCTGGAAATAGAGCATGTGATAATCTTGCAAGATATTTGATTCATCAACGATTTTGTCAGAATTTGATTCAACGAGTGATTGATTTACAACCATTTCTGTCGCGTGAATTTTATCAAATGTTGACTTCTTCCATGAAACTGTGATGTATCTTGGAATATATTGCTGAATATCTCTTTCACTCAAATTGTTAAAAGGCGTTCGGAGGCTTGGCGCTGAGTCATTCAGTCTTTCATCTTTTAAAAAGAAATTATAGACGAATCCAAGTGATGGCTTCTCTGGTATTGGAATATCAAATACTTGAACTGGGCGACTGATGTAGGTAGGCTTCATAGTGTTACCTTGTTAAATTGTTTGTAATGTGCTGACTTACAACTTTGTTTTGCATCTCATCACGTGATTTAGATGCTGATGAATATGACCCAGCCATCTTTGCATTTGTTTCTGATGAAAGTCTGCCTGCTTTCAACATTGAACCTTCATCAGCATTTGCAGTGTGAGGTATAAATTGACATGTAATGTCTCCAATTGAATATCCTCCAACAATTGGATCTCTTGACGCAATGCTTGTCTCGCCATTTTGTGTAGATAGCATTCCTTGCCCTGAAACCGACGCTAACATTCGGAATCCAGAATCTCCATTCACATTGTATGTTTCATTTACATCAACAAAAAATGAATCAGGGTCAATTGCAACTAAGAATACACGATCAAACTTTGATTCTCTTGTGATGATATCAACTTGCTTCTGTTGTTTCATTAATGCTGATTGTGATAGATTAGCTATCAATTCAACGTCTCCGGTATCTTCCAAAGCATCAAGGTTCAAATTTCCTGATTCATCTATGATTGAGGAAATTGTTTGCTGATTTGGCAACTGGAGTCCTTGTATCACTTTTGTTGAAAGATTATTCAAGGCTCCTCGCGCAGCTGATGAAACATTAAAATCAGGCAATGCTGGCGAAATCATTTCATCATAGATCATTCCCGTTGTCATATAAAGATATGTTTCCAACAAATATGAGATGACAGCGTTGCTTATTAGCTTTTCTCTCATTTCAACAGTTAGTGAAACGTATCTTTGATTTAAGATTAGTTCATTGTAAGAAAGTGTTTCTACGCCATCACGATTATAGAGCTTAAATTTAATATTTTTTCCTATTTGAACACCAACATCTTTTGATGAAGTTTTTTTCTTGCGTGTAAAACTTTCAAATGATGATGGATCAATAAACAAAGTAGGATCAAACAACATTATCTTTTCTTTAAAGATAACTTCATTTAGTTCATGATCTCGTTTAAAAATTGCCAATTCGACAAGATCTGTATATCGCTGAATTCCGGCATCACGATCTATACTTTTTGTTGAAGTGATCGTGTTAACAGGCATTCCTACAGCAACAATTCGCAAGTTTTCAGATTTTTTATCAGAAAAACTAGAATGCTTCAACATTTCATTTAACGCAACACTTTCTTCAAAAGAGTAAGTTAGGCGTGTTGGAAGATATCCCTTTGAAGAATCAGGGCGATATTTGTCTAGCATTGCTCTTTTAACAATGCTTTGTTGCTTTGACAAATTGTAGATCATGAATCTACCGTCAATATTATCTAAAAGAGTCTTTCTGTCAGGTGTCTGAAAAATATCAGCAAATGTAGATTTCAAATTATCTCGTGATTGCGTCAAAATGCTACCATAAGCAGAGAGAAGCGCAAATGCGTTTTGCTGAGTCTCTGTTGCCTTGATTATTCTTTGATAATCAAAGTAATACTCAGTTAGCAATGTCCCAAAATAAATTTCAAGATCATCAAGTGTTTTATCGTCTGCAACGAAATCTAAAAGACTTGTAGAGTATAACTTTATAAGTTCACTGTTGTCAATATCTAATATACTTTTTCCTTCATAAAATGCATCTCTTTGATCTTGTGTTAATTCACCATTTTTGTCTATTGTGCTTAAAATAGAATCATAGCTGGTTCCTTCTTTATTGTCATAAAGATAGATTTCAATACCAAGCTTAGATGACATGTGTATGTAACACTTAGCAATTAAAGACAAAATCCCAAATTCATCAACTTGACCATAGTTTGTTACTCCAACACCATCAACTATTTTAGATCCATCAGGTAATTTACTTGTTGATCTTTTGATTAGTTCATTGTAAGCTGATATTGCTGATGACCAAAAAGTTCCTTTGGTAATTTTCATGCTGTCAGCCAACTGCTGACCCATTTTGCTTTCTTTAAAAGACTTAGTAGATATACTTGATGATTCTTCAAGCGCGTTTTTTATTCCCTTAATAAGGAATTCAACAACATCAAGTTGAGTTTTTAATGTAGCAATTTTTATAAGTCGAATTTTACTTGTTTCACTTATTTGTTGTTTGATATCATCGCGTATTTTTTTATATGTTTTTAATGATTCACGAAGAGCACTCGTTGGATCTTTTAAAGAAATTTTGTTTATCAATGCAATCATCATAACCGCAAGATCATCTCTTTGTAAGCTAGATGATGAAAGTCTTTCAATTGCTCTTTTTGACTCAGGGGTTTGGTCTTCTGAATCAGTTGTCATTGACTCACCAGCATCGGTGACTGGATTTGATTCATATTTTTTGTCTGATGTCTTTTTATTTCGAGAACGCTTGCTTTTATTATCTTCGCCTTCATCAAAATCTGAAAATGCATTGTAGTATTGTATTTTTGACAATGCCTTCACAAGATGCTGGCTTAACTCATTCGAGCCATTGCATTGTGATGTGTACAAAAGTTGATATTTCGATGCTTCATCAGTAAGAGCACTTGTCAATCCTTCTGAAAATGATTTAAAAATTATTCTGGCAATCTCAGCTTGCGAAAGAGAACTTTCGCTTGACACAATTCCAAACATGGCATTTGTATATGACTCTAAGTCATTAAAAGCTTCATTATATGAATCAAGATATTTGGTAAAATCTGTGAAATTATAATCTCCTGTTAAAATTGAACTTTTTACAAGAGAAGCAGGGCCAGGTGTCCATGCTGCATTTCCAGGTTCATCAACTTCAGGAGTGATGACGTATTTTTTATTTGAGTCAAGGTATTGAAAAAGTGTTAATGCTACTACACTTGAATATGACGCAACACCTTTGTAAGGTGTAAAAGACAATCCACCAAATATTGATGTAATATTTGAAGTTTGAAAATTTAGCTTATTTCCAAGCGGACTGTTTTTAACAATTTGTGCTCCACTTGAAATTCCAAATATTTTAGAAAGAACACTAAAAATATTGCTTATGTCATAACTTTTTATAGTATCCCAAATGCCCTCAGCTCCATCAAGACGATCAGTGGGGTTTAAGTCCTTAATGTTTTTATAGCTGATTGCATCAATCAAAACTTGATCGTTTTCTTTTTCTTCGAATATATTTTTTATCTTATTGATGACTTCTTTAAACGCTTCAACTCTCATTGCGGTTGTAGCATATGTTTCTGATGCAGGCGATTCTCCGGGCGCAACTGCTATAACGCTATTGATATCAAATTTTCTTACATCAACTTTTCTTTCATAAGATTTCAATCTATTTGAAAGATAATCTTCAGCTTGCTTTTGCAACTCATCATCATTTACTCTAACAATATCAAACGATTCAGTTGCTCTCTCAATTGCTTCATCAATTTTAACAATATCATTAATTAAATCATCAGCATTTGCTATATCAGACTCAACTGATGTTAGGAGAGATTTCCAAGTACCTGTTGAGTCATTAGCAAGAGCTTTTTCAATAATGTACTTTACGTCATCAGTTGAAACTGAATGCACAGTTTCAAGTGCTTTGAAATACAAACCATACTTTGTCCAAAGTCGATCTTCATATGCTCTATTAAAATCTGCAAGCGCAACAATCTCAGTTGGTTCAACTCCATCTGATTTTTTTATGAATGATCCGCCACCTGATGATTGCTTTGACAGCTTCATACTTGGAGCAGCCGAATTTCTTTTACTTTGACCTGTTGGCTGTGAATTTATCTGTGTTGATTTACCCGTGGCAGACTTGGCAGGCATTAAATCTCCTTGAGAGGACCAACCATCGGCCCTTTTGTATAGTTTGAATAGATTATTTGTAAATAATACTTCACATTGTCTAAGCTTACATTTAACTTTGTATCTAAAAATGATTGCTCGGTTGCTGATTGATGAACGGCTTTTAGAGGCGCAAGTGAACCATCACAATCGGCATATATGATAACACTATCAATTTCTTGATCACCTTGTTGAATAGACCAGTGTATGATATTTCCTCTTGCTGTTGAGCTTACATTTGCCGATGAAATTTTTGTTTGACTTGCTGGTATCTTTACTACAACTTTGGAAGTGATGGATGTCCTTCCTTTTTGAAACTCGCTTTCGGCTGATTCAGTTCTTTTTAGAATATATCCATTTTTATAAATGGATCCCTTTTGTATCGCATTAGATGCTATACTTCCTCTCTTTAGAGTTGTTGGACCAGCAAATTTTTTCATATTGATTGTGTAAGTCTTTGACGTCTCAAGATCTGCTGATGCTTTTGTCGAGCCAGTTATAAGTGAACTTGGAGATCTTGTAAGCAATCTAAGTTGATAAATGTATGTTCTTCCTGCCTTGATTTGTGATATATTTTTGTTGACACGAGATGTAGAAGAATCTGAAAAGTTGCCTATTTTAGTGACTCCAAAATACTCGTCAAGTCCTGTTGTTGTGTCAAATCTAGAAACTTCAACTGCTAACAAATTTTTAAGTTGCTCTCTATTAGATTTCACTTCATTCAAATAAAATGAATCATATCCTGCTGTTACAAGAGCATCATAAATTAGATTGAATGAGTTGTCATTGTTCGAAGATTCAATGAAAAATGAAACATTTCTATTGTTTTCAACATTCAATTTAGAAATTTGCAATGTGTTTGATTCAACACTTGATGAGCTTCCTTCATAATGGATGATGCTATTTGCTTTTGATAGTTTTTCATTTCCATAAACATCAATCATTTTTATTTTGTATTCATAAATTGAATCTGATCTTACTTGCTTATCAACTAAATCAACGTCAATTTTACTTAAAGAAAGATTTGCTCTTGAAATTCCTGTACCTGTTTTTTTCATATTGAGAACGGGATTTATGTCAACAAAATTCTTTTCATGCAATGTAAGATTTCTTCTTACTGCATGGACGCTGATTACTTCTTTTGGAATATTGTAGATTGAAATCTTTACGCTATTAAAATTTTCAAAAGTGTTCAATGTTAATGTGTCAGGTTCCGATGGTCGAAAGTTTTTGTCACCTTTTCCGACGGCGCTATTAAAAACTCCTGATCCAACAAAATTTTCGTTAAGAGAAATTGCTCTATAAATGGCAGGGCTTATAAATGCATCATCTATAAACTTTAACGTATTGCGTGTTTTTAAAGATGATGTATTCAACATTTTAAATGAATTGTCGGTTGTAGACTTTTTGAATACAACAACTGACTCACAATTTTTGTCGACTTGCTGAACTTCAACTATTCTTTTGCTTCCAACTCTTGAAACTGTTAGCTTAGGTGGGTGAACAGGAATGATGTATTCGTCATACATCTTTTTTAGATCTAAAACAAATGATATTTGTTGATTCCCGCCACTAATTTGAACTTTGTAAGTTTTTAATTCACTTTTCTTAAAATTCACATCAAAATATGCGTCGATAACTCCCGTCTCTTCTGTTATGATTTTTTTACCTGAAGTTGTTGTTGAAGATTTAGAGCTTGACGTAGATGCTATGACTCTTGAATTTGTTGTAGTGTTGTTTCTTTTATCAGTCCCTTGCATCATTTTGTCAATTGCAATGTGATGATCGATTTTGTTGATTTCATCAGCAGGATCTTTAAGTTCTCTATAAAAAATGTCTGATAGATCAAAATCAGCGCTACTATCAATATCAGTTGTAGAGCCAGGTGGCTGGGTGCTGTTGGTAGATACAGCCGTTGTAGTTGAGTCAGTAACCAGCTTCTTTTTTATGATCTTTTTTGTTGTTGCTATATTATTAGGAAGAAATTTGCTAAGATCTATTTTGCCTGATTTTATTGGCTGAGTCTTAATTCTATTTGATGAATTAAGAAGATTTCTAGACTTCAATGGTGAAATTACAACTGACGACTTAGCAAGCTCTTCATCATTTCTAATTGTGTAATCACAAGTTGTTATCAAATTAGAGACAGAAGATTGAAACTCAAATCCAAAATAAATTCTAAATGTTACAATGCCATCTTTTACATCTACAACCTCATGAAGAGTGTTGCTGATGCTAAGAATTTGAATCTGTTCATTTTTTTGAGTTTTCATTTATGATTCTAGCTCGATTGTGAATATGTTTATGAACGTAGGATTTCCATATCCGTCTTTTAGTATTTTCCCTGCAAACAAAGTTCTAACATTTTTTGTCTTATCAGAGCTTGATTTGCGTTCTCCATAATCTATAACGTCTAATTTTATTAGACCTGCATCACCCGACATTTCAAACATTTGCATTATGAAGTTGTTTTCAAGTGACGTGTTAATAAATTCAAAATCTATATGCTCAAGGCTTGATATTCTTTTTTCAAAGTTATTAATGTCATTGTCAAGCTTTTCATTTGAATCGCGATAATCTCCAATTGTTTTTCCTGCTAAAACTCCGCGTGCATTAACAGGTGGAAGATACTTGAAATTGTCAAGGTGTGACAAACGAAAATCGTTGAACAAACTTTCTATGTCATCTACACATGCTTCTTGAACATCACTTTCATCAAAAGGAAAGTCGTCTCTTATAGAAAAAGTTGCTGATGTTCTTGAGAGTTTAAACTCTTGATTGTCATCAAGCGGATCGTCAGTTCCTATAACTTGAAGTTGTTGCCAACTATCAAATACAGCTTGAGTGACTGAATCAATATTTGCTGGATCACTTGTCGTAGAACTTGACAATATCAAGTTTGTTCCCGCGGCGACCAGACCATCTGATCGATAAGGAATCAACAATCCGCTGTCGTCGGTTTCAAATGTGATCATGTCACTAGGAAGATCACCCGCAGCTTCAAAATATATTCTATTTCCAGGATCATCGAGTATGCTACCTGATGCTTGGTAAAAAGAACCAATATCAGTGAATGTTGCAAACTCAATTTTCATTTGACCACTGGCAAGTTGTCGTCTTCCTTGCTCAGTGATCACAACATCCATTATTCTCGATTTTGAGTCAAGTATTCCAGCCATCGATAATCACCATTAAATGTAATTATCGACAAATCAAAAAAGTTGTTTATAGTTACTACAACTTAAACAACTTCAAGCATATCAAGAAGCTCAGTATCACGGTTATGTGATGTGCCGTCATCAAAATAAGGTAATGATGATGTTGCAAATACACTTAAGTTTTGAGAAATTGTGTAGATTGGATTCACATGTGTTGACCCAGAAAGAAATATACACTTGACAGGCGGTTCAGATCCTTGATTTGCTGTGAGATGTCGCTGTTCAAGCATATCTCTAAAATAACCAAAGTGATCTGACTTCCATGCTGATCTTGAAAATTGGGGTTCTACGTTTGAAATTCCATAACGATACGCTGAACCTGATGAAACTGGTCGTAGACTGCGTAATGAAGAATTGTAAGTGCTATATCTATGACCTAAAAGATCAGATGAGCCTCCGTTTTTTATTTTCCAACCAACTCTAAAAACCGCACTTCTAATTTTTTTATCTATTTCAAGAGTCATTTCATGAACAGGGTTACCACTATCACTAACCAATGTAACATCAAATGCTGAATTATTTTTGATACGAGTCGGATTATTAACATATGGAAATTGATCAGGTAATAAACCAACGCTTTCATGTATAAATGGGCTATTCATTAAAATTGACAACTTTTTGGTTGCAGGATCAGTAGAAAATGTTGCGCTATTTGAAAAATATTCACCATAGTCAGGAAGACAACTATCATAAATTCTTTCATTCATATCAGATTTTATAGAAAAGCGTTGTAATGAACCAGTTGTTCCGGCATTACCAGCTGAAGCTTTTGAAATAACTCGGCGTGCTCCTGAATCTCCTTGTTCAAAAACAGTATATTGATTGTTTTTAGTCGAATATTCAACTAAGCTACCTGCCAAGATTTCATCAAGATAAGATCCATAATATGAACCTGCACCTTCAATTTGAAATTGATCTACAACAGACTCGGCACCAACAATCTCGTGGACAGAATTTGATGAAAGATTTTGATTCAAAGATGGAAGCAATTCAGCTCCATTTTTTATCAATGAACCAATCAATGTAATCTTACATGCTCCAGTGTTAATCTTTAAGAAAGAACCTGTTAAATGAGATACATTACTCATTGATTTTGCGGGACTTATACCAGCTTCAATACCAAAAATTAACTCATCGCTTGGAAATAGAAGATATGGAGACTTGCATGATGTGTTAGCACTAGATTTGATATCATAGCCTGTCCAATCTTCAACTTCATATGTTTCATTATTTTGAAGACCATATGCTCTAGATGCTCTTGCATCATAATTTTGAGATGTAGAAATAAGTTCTTGATAACTTGCGTTATCCAACAAAGGAGAAATTCCACCAAATCCGAATTTTCTTACAAAGTTTTTATTGCTGGTTCCACCATTCCAGATGTGTGTTAAAAATTGTGTTCCACCACCTGAGTTGTCAGGTATTCTAGAGTATCCTTCAAATTGTGATGAAGCTACTCCGGGTGTTAAATTCATCTTAATAGACCCAGTATATTCTCCTACTGCAAAAGCATTAGTATACGGAAGGTCAAAATCATATGAAAATGCTGGTGAATGTAACAGCTCTCCACCATATAAAGATGGTGAATTCCAAAATGTCATTGCACCCGATACAACAAGAAATCGCTGTGATGAATTAGCTGCTGCGCGTACATCATCGTCATCACCATTTTTTCTTGTTTGACGATATATGAAAAACATATAATTGTCTATGTCTCTAGTAGATCCACTTGCATAGATTGCGCTGTCAACTGGATTTGATGGTGATGTTGAGCCATTTAATCTTTGGGCATTTACATCATCAAATTCAACAACAACAGCTTCTAGAAGAAATGGATCAGAAATATAATTTGATAATCTCAAACATTGCGAACTTGTTGCGTGATAACTTTGACTTAGAGGAGCAGCTCCAACCATTGTTGGAGATCCAATCTTTTCATAACCAAATGTGCTTTGCTCAAAATTAGAATCATGGTTAGAAGGCACAAATTGCATTGGAAATGTGCCTGACCCATAACCCATAGAAGGATTATATGCATAATCATAACGAATGCTTTGATTAGATGCAAAGCTGTATTTTCCAATTTCCTGCCATTCTTGCAATTCAAAATTGAAATACTTAAAACCCGTATTATCAGGTGAAACAGGATTTGACTCTATAACATTTCTTGCTCTCACGTTTCGAGTGAAAACACTTTCAGAAGACGGTGTAATATCGATTTCAATAGATGTTTTAGATCTGAGTGGGGAGCTAAATCCTTGAATAATTGACGAGTCAGTTCCACTAAGAAAGAAATCATTTGCTGGTAATGATTTTTTGTCGTCAAATGGTCCCATGTTTTCTTCAGGAGAAAAATGAAGAAAGTTTGGAACTTGATGTGATCTAACAGGTATTGCACTTTTTATATCAGAGTTTTCACCAATTATTCTTGTTGTTTGATTATTAAAACGACTTGATGCAGGAATCATTGATGGAAAGTCTATTCTTTGATTAGAAAACACAACAGTGTGATCATCATAGAAATTTGTTTCAAGTGTTCCTTTTCGAGAATCACCAGTTCGTCTAATTGTTGAATATGAATTAGAATGATCATCCAATTCACGAAGCTTTAATCTGGCAGGCGTCGAAACATATCCTGAGTTAGTTTCTAAGTCAAGTCCGGTCGCTGTAGCATGATAAATCGCAAAAACTTCAGATGAAGTAAGACATCTTTTCCAAATTCCTACAGCATACATTCTTCCGTCAAGGTCGTTAGTGCTTTCATATCCAACCTTGCAACCAAAACATGTTGGTCCACTTGAGTCTACTGTTACAGTAGGAGCTGATCCGTTGTTATAAGAAGATATTGCTTGATCTTGCGAATCTATATAAATTTTGAATCTATCAATAGGAGCATTTAATGAATTGTCATATGTTATTACAACATGAAACCAATCTGACGTTGATATTGGATTTAGCGCATTTTTGACGCCTATGTAATTGGTTGAATTTGATCCATTTCCAATTCTAAACCAAATTTTTTGTCCTTCATATCGAAGTTCAAATTCAAGAGCTGAGGGTGTTCCACGATATATGATAATATTTGGGTGCGCAAGGTCGCCTATTTTTACCCATGCAGAAATGCTAAATGATGAATACTTGTAGGTTCCGCCTACATCAGCTCTCATAACATGATCAAGCAAACTAACCAAAGACTTAAAATGATCTTTTTTTATTCCAGAATATTTGAAGCTCCAGGCCGCGGAGGCTTGGACAGTTGATTTTTCAGGATTATCATCAATTATTTCTGGAGAGATTTGACCTGGAAATGCATAAAGATCATTGCCTCTAAATGTTTTGTCAAACAAAACTTTTGGCTCTTGTGGTGAAGGAACATAATAAGACACAAGATCTTGGCTAACATTTCTTGTTAGCTGCGCTATAGAATTAATTGGAACTTCTGGACTTAAAACAAAAGTCTTAGTCAAATTTACAGGTATTTCTTGGTTTATACGTGGCATTATCTTTTCATTCCTGCGTATGTTATTGAATCAGTTCCAGGTGAATCTGACAAATTTACGACTTGTCCGCATGTAGCAGATATTGCTCCACGAGGAAACATTTGCTCAACAGATGTAGTTGCAACAATAAGAGCTTCGTTTATTTCGCCTTCAAGTTGATCTGCTAAATCTTGCCAATCTGATCCATCTCTAAATGGTGGTGAAAGATCAGATGGGTCAGAAAAAAATCCTTGTGCGGGCAATCCGAGTGTGTCTTGTTCAAAAATTTCATCGAGATAAGGCTCTACTGAAACGTCAGTTGGATAAACATAGTCTACAATTGGATTGTTTCTTCTGCGAACATCTTCAGCTGCGTTTGAAATTGCAGCTCTTACGCCATGTGGTTCAAAAGGACCATCAATAGAAGTGTTACTAGCGCGTGATCTTATTGTAAGAGGTTCAATAACACCATCATAATCACTTAAGTTTTGATATGAGTTAGCAGTAAAAACTCTTGGGTATATTTCATCTTCAAATGCTAATTCAACACTTGAAGCTGGTGTAGATGATTGAATATATGTAACAGGACTGTAAGTCGATATATCTTTAAAGATAGTATCGTGCTTATATTCTTCTCCTAAACCAAGTGATAAATCATCTTTTTCAAAGTTTGGAAACAGTTCAATCTTTTTTGTTCCAACTTCAATTGACAAATTTTCATCAAATATTTTGATATTGTCAATGCGCTTTCCGCCCACCACCATGATAGGATCATTTAGTGGTCTTATTTTAGGAGCAAGACCTTGATACATTTGACCAAATGTCTTTATTTCAACACCTTGAAGACTGCCCGATATTGAATCATCACCTATCATTATTGCGGTTGACGCCATTAGAACCTCCTCACTCGTGTTGATACTTGTCCAAGAGTGACAGTTCCTTTCAAACCTCGTCTCTCGTTTTCACCTAAATATATTCCACTTTGCTGATAATTGAACTTTGCTCTTTCAAGAGAATGAGGCTCAACAATGTAATTTACACCAAGAAAACGTGTGTTGCTGGGTATAAATTTTTCAATGAGTGTTGTCATTGATGTGTCGAACCATTTAAAGAATTCATAAAGTTGCTTTATCTTAATTTTTTCTGTTAATCTATTGAAGTAAATATCTCTTATCACTTCTAGTCTTGGATAGTCAGGAGAAAACTGCAATTCAGGTTGTCCAATTGCGTTATCCATTTCATCCAAAGTAGCAAATATCTTTGCAATATCTTCATCTAAAATTCTAGATGCCGAAATTTCAATTGAAAACCTGAGATCATCAAGAGGTGTTTCAGATTTTCTTACTTCATAAACTGGAGATATTTCCGCATTTTCAAAAATGGCGGAATCGTAATCTTGCATTCCTCTAATTCTAATTTTGTTATCAGTTACAGCCTCATCAAATTGCATTGATATAACTGACGAATTTATACGCTCTGGTTGTATCACACTTTGATTAGGGCCAAATCCTGATCCAGAGATGTGGAAGTTGTTTTGTGAATAATCAAAAATGTTCAGATTTCCTGATCCATTAGATGATGTTACACTCTGATTTGCTGTTGCATCGATTCTAAGTCTTTCCCATGATCCAGAAAGATGTGATGTAAAATTGTAGTTTAGTAGAGGGTTTTCAACACCTACTGATTCAACATTTTTAGAATGCTCTATTAATTCATTTTGAGTTAAGCACTTTGTCCAGAACTTTATTCCACTCACTTTGCCTGTAAAAATTGATTCCTGGGAATCAATTGGAGCATTTGTACTATTCAAAAATTTCGTTCCACCAACGTACAACGACTGTGGGCCGATGCAAAAAAATGAGCCTGATGTGTTGTATGAAGACTTTGTGTCAATTGCTGAATTTTTATCATCAAAATAAGATGAAGCACTAAAATAGTCGTTTGTCATATTGTCTTGTCTTGAAGCCCACAAGTAATATGATGAACTGACATCTTGTTCTGACTTAAGTCTTCCAAATGATATGTACCATCTACTTCCATCAAAAATATCGACGTCAGGTATTCTTACGCTTGCATAAGAATCTGAACTTGTTTTTGCAGACATGTGCAATTCAAGTGATGATGTTGTTGATCCTTTTGAAGCAATCAAATTCATTATGATTGCATGATTATTACTTGGAGTTGACGTTCCCGTAAGATGAAATCTTACAAGACTTTGAACAGAAGGGTGGGTCACATTTTTTTCAAACTTATAAAATGATTCATATGACCATGAACCCGATGTGAAAAGCCCATCATTTTGAAGACCTGATGCTATTGGTAAACCAGGTTCAATTCTTGAAGCACTCAAATAAGGACTAATTAAAAACGGAAGAGTGTCTGGTATACCTGTTGTGACGTCATAGTTTACCGCTCCATCAAATAAAGACCCGCTAAAGTTTATATCACTAGCAATGACTGACCTTTGTGATCTATTTGGCAAAATGTAGCCGTCACGTGTTCCACCATATTCTTTAAATTTTAGAAGACTATTTGGCTCAATTCCTGCAGCTCTAATCAAAGATTTTATTGCATGAGTTGTTCCTTTTGATTTCATAATCACAGGAAGCTCTTGCAGTATTCTTCTCCAAATAACGTTTTGAACACGTTGCATTGTGACGCTATCATCTATCACATTTTCATTTGTTGATTCACCCAAAATAAATCTATTTGCATTAACACTCTTAAACAAATTAGGCAGGTCTAAACCATAATAACTTGCAAGTGAAGGAAGCATTTGATCAGCAATATTTCCCAAGTCATCATATCCTGCTGACTTAAGTTTTGACATATGATCAATGTAGCACTTTGTTTCATCAAACTGCTTTGCCCACACATACAAAAGAGAACTGATCAACTGGATTGAACCCAGTTTCACGCCGCCAGGGTTGACGTTTCCATCAGATATTGAATTTCCTACTCCACCTTCAGATGAAGGAAGAACATAAAACTCCTGCTCTCTTGTTAAATAATGCTGCGGAATAAGCTTTGTTATTAGATTTGGATTATTTCTATCATAGACAAGGGCTTGTTCTAAAAGATCAGAGTTTAAAGATGTGATGTCTGGATGATCTGGGAATAAAACTGGTGAAAAAATATCTTTTTCAAGTGTCAATGGTGAATCAACATGTTTCACTCGTTGTGTCTGATTATAATTTGTGATATTTGCGTGAAGTCCATTTCCAGAATGGTCAATTACTCTTGCATTGCTAGTATATGAACCAGTTGGTTCATTGAATCTAAACAACATTTTTAGATTTTCGTCAGCATACACCGTCTTTAACATGCTAGAACTTATCATTGTTGGTGTTCTTAATGAATGATAAATTCTTAAATCATCAATTGAAGCACTAAGGTTACTGGTTGGCAAAAAGCTTGTTCCACTAATAACATGCGCTGAGCCTGATCCCAATGTAAGAGGGCTTGATTTAAAATTTATTTGTCCAATGTAAGTTGAATTACTAGATGAAGTAACAAGCTCGCTGTCTACATACAAAAACAGCCTATCAACTCCAGGACTTCTATTGAATTGCGCGGATACTGACTTAAATTTTCCTTTTTCTAAAGGATAGCTTGCACTCATCCATGATTGTCCAGATGAAATTGCAAAAACTAAATCACAATTTGATGTTGAAGCACTAGATGAAACTGCGAGAGTTATTCCTTCATCAGTTCCATTTATTTTTTGCAATATGACTTGATTATCGTTTGATATCTCGGGTATAAAAAGTTGCATTTCAAATGTTATTGATTTCAAACCAGGATCAATCTTTGATGCGCCTGAGGTGTCACGAGACATTACAGGAACTTCAATTCCGGCTTTGTCATTAACGCTTATGTAATTTGTTCCATCAAAATTTAAATAACCAACACTTTTAGGGAAAGAATCGTAGATATACTTTTCAAATCCTGTAAGCGTGTCTAGAAAATCTTCGATTTCAACTTTTGTTCCATCAAATGGGAAAGCATTAAACACTCTTTCAAATGCTACGTTCGTCTTTGCTTGAGCAGAGTTGAAAAATGTATGATTTTCAAATTTTGACCAATCTATTGGAAGTTGTTGTGTTGATTTAAATCCAGTTCCAGGCTGATTTAACCTGAATGATCCTGTTGAAATTCCTGTGTTGTTGATATCAACTGCAATTACATCCCTTACAGGACTACTATTCTGTAGATTTTCAACAAATGAATTTAAAGAAAATCCACCATTATAAATTACTCCAGCCATCTATCACTCCACAATAAATTTAGCGCTTTTGTCCTCAATTACGTAATCAGATCCTCTATCATTTACAAGGTAATCGATAGTAAGCAATCTGCCTGTTGGAAATCCATGTGTATGCATATCAAAATACATTCCGTTTTCATCAGATGATAATCTCGTTGCATTATTTTCTTTTTCAAATGGTATTAAAATGTTTCCTTCATTATCTCTGATTTGATAAAACACAGTAGTAATTACGTTACTTACAGGTTTTGCAAACTTTGATACAGAAACTTCATAGTCTGGATCATAAGCAAATGATTTCATTCTATATGTTGTATTCTTTGAATACTTTGATTTTGCATTAGTCGTTTTAACAATCAACCTACGAGTTGTATCGCCCGTTGAAGTTCTTGTTGGCATTGAAAGCTTCAATGAACCAGTATAAAATGTGACAGAATTATCTAGCGACACCCATGATTCATTAAATGTTACAGAACCTGATGCCGACAAATAGTCTGACAATTTTAATGAACCCGTTACCGTGCTGCTATTTTGAGCTGAGAAAAAGTAATTTGCTTTATACAATCCATCTGACACCTGTGATGCATATGCATTATTGACATATGATCCTGTTGAAAGTCTCATAGTCAAGCAATTGTTGCCTGTAATTTCCAACGATGATGACAAAATGTTTGTAGATCTTTCACCAACTATATTTTTAAGATAAATTGAACCACTTGCATCAAACATAGCAATTGAGTGAGAATCTATGATATATGTGCTATCATAAACTTCAAGACGAGGTCTTAAAAATTCGTTTTTGACATGTCTAGAAGCAAATCTTTTAACAAATCTTGTTGTTTGATCTTGTTCTTGGCTAGATGTAAATGCTAAAATAAATCCATGATTTTCTATTGTATTAGAAATAGTAGCAGAGACAAAATTTGTTACATCGATTAGTAAGTCTTCAGTTCCATCATTAAAATCTTGTTTAGACTCAAGTGAAACAATGCCAGCACCAAGATTGCCTGACGCGTAATAATCAATATTAGAATCTCCTATTTTTCCTGATTGATATGCACCAGAAACATACCAAGTTTCGCCAGATTTAGGTGATAAATAGCTTGCGCTATCTACGTCAACAAACCCTGCAACATCGCGGCCGTCTCCCTCTGAAAATTCTCTTGCAAGAGGAAATAAGGAAACCGTAAAATTTTTAGGAACAGGAAGATTACTTTGAACAGATTGTAGTCTTATTCTTGCTCCAAAATTGCTGCTATTGACATCAAAAGAGCTGCTTGCCATGCTTGCAATTGTTCCAAGATCAAATTTCAACAATATTCTTGAAAGCTCAGTGTGGCCACCTGTTGAACCAGAAAGCGTTTCATCATAAAGTTTAAAAAGATCAAGCGTGCCAGCTCGGCCTACATTTGCATCTTCTACTCTTGATCCATCAACGATTTTATTAGTGATGTAAGTATCTGCTGATGCAGTTGCAATAATATACATTAGAGTGCCGTCCCGACTATATCATATTGTGGATATCTCATTTCAAAAATACTACCTGGAGGACCGTAAATTATTCCTTTTCGAGTATATTGCTTCACATTGTGCGTCACATTTGAATAATTTCTGTCTTGAATAGTTCCATTTAAACTTTCAATTTTTATATCAACAAGTGTAAGAACACCTGGAGTGTTGATAATCACGTTTTGAATATCTGAAATAATGATTGGTTGATCGATTTGAAAGTTTTTAATATTCATAATATCAGAAACTCTAGCAACAACGCTTTGAACTGTTGATGACTTGTTTGAGTTTGGGTTAATGAACACGGTAAATTTTACACGAAAGTTTATAATTCTAGCGTCAAGAATGTCTATTGCATCACTAATAAGACGATATTCATTGAGATAAACTTTTAAATTTTTCTTTAGTGTATCAGTTGTTGTGCTCAAAAAGCCATTACTATCTTTTGAACAAATGAAAAGCTGGCTTGATAGAGGGTTGTCTGGACTTGGGCGTGATGCTGCCCTAAACACTCTTCCAAACTTTGTTGGGAGTGTATAAACTCGTGATATAAGATCTTCTTTTGTTACAATTCTGTCCTGCTGCATTCTAGCAATTGGAATTTGTGATCTAAGATCTTCAATTGTTGGTGCAGATGCACCACCTGATGCCGGCGCATCATTTCTTACATCAATTGATGCTCTAATAGATGACGCGATTGAAGCAATGCAATCATCAGGAAAATCAACAATCATGCTTGTTATTCCGCGAATAGAAAGCGCTCCAACATTGTGATTGGCACCTCCACCGGCTCGATATGTTATACTAATAGTTGTTGATTTTGGAAGTATTCCCAACGTGTTAGTGTTCAACAAAGAATTCGGATCAAGAGTGAATCTATTCAACACAGTCTTTCCATACAATGGAAGAGCAAGTGTTTCAGGATCAGGAAGAACATCATCATCTGTTGTTGAAGCATTGCCAGATCCAAATTGAATTGTTGTTATTCTAGTAAGAGGATCTGTGACTCTAATAAATCTTCTTGGAGCAGGAATTACTGATATTGAACGTGGGACTTCTTCAGAATCTGAAGACATGTTTGGGAATGTTTTAAAAACTGTGTCCTGTGACAGTGATTGAACTTCATAATATTCATATCCTTCGCTGTCTTCAACTTTCATAATTTCATTTACATCAATGTTTGAAAGAGAGATTGAAGTAAAAGGTGAAGGATTTGAAGTGATTGTAAAGTTATCTGTTACAACTTGACCTGATATACACTTTACATCTCTTTTTAGAATAAATGTTGATGGATTTCCGGCTACATCAACATTTCCAACAACGTATTGCGCCTTTAAAATACCAAGCCTTGTTTTTTCAGAAAAATCTACATCTTCAGCTATGGAAAAAATCACACCATTTCTAGAATTTAGTTGTGAATTTTGACGAATAGATGGTAACGTTGATTCATCAGGAATGTATTCATCATCTACAAGCTTTGAAGGAACTTCAACAAAGATTGAAACTGTTGCAACTGCAGGGGCCGCACCACCAGTTTTGACGCCTGCCTCACGAATCATTCTTGTGATATTTGAATTTTCAATTGCTGTTGACCATGACAACTCTTTAAATTGATGATCAAGATAAAAAAACATATTATCTGACACTGATGCAGCTAAATCTAGCAGCAATCCGCCAAGGCTTGCCTCTGAAAAATCTTGAATTTTATCGCCAAAATATGTTCTAGCATATGTCAGCAGCTCAGCACGAGTTGCATCAAAATCTTTTGCAACATATGAGCGATTACGTGAATTTTTTATCTGTTGATCACCGGCCATTCATCACCCTGTGAAGTTGAATGTTATTGAAAGCGACTGATTTGTCACATTCACAGTTGGTATCGAATATGTTATTGTCATTTTAATCTGTGATGTGGCGGATGTTCCAGCATCTTCAGGTGACATAATAAAATTTTCCAACGAGACATAAGGTAAATATTTTGCGACTGCTTGCTGAATTCTTCGCATTGCCTCAGTGTCTCCATCTTCTGTTGCTAACTCATGAAGAAGTGGTTTGAGGTTTGCTCCAAAATCAGGAAAGTTTAATCTTTCATTATGATTCGTAAGAATCAAATTAGAAAGGTTATCTCGAATTTGATCTTTTAACTCATAATTCATCTTAAAAATGCCATCATCAGATGAACCGAGTTCGACGGGAGTTTTAATTCCAATCGGAGGTGTCTTCTTTTTTAATTGTTCGTTTTGATCATACGTTGATTTTTTGTTTCCAACGCTGTTAAAACTATATGATTTTGCTTGAGACACTAGAATCATCTCCTATACTAAGTAAGCAATAGAGAGATTTTTACTGACCAAAAATCACTGTCGAGTTAATACCTGCCTGTTTAGTTTGCAATTTTGCTATTGTTGCAGTTAAACTTGCTGCCAAACTATTTGGAATTATTGGAGCAGCTGCTACGCAAAATGCTTGTAATTCAACTAAAAGTTGTGTTAAAAATATTTGTAATCCATCATGCAAAACATACGGCTGCAATTGATCTTCAGAAGAATACGTTGAAAGAAAAATCTTTTTTCCATTCAACTGCAATGTTCCATCTTCATGCATAACAATGGCTGATCCATTTGTCTTACCTGGATCAGGCTCTTTCACAATTTTAATCAAACCTGATGATCTGGCAACAAGTCGTAAGTTGTCAGCTTTCATTACTGCAAATGAACCTTCACTTGGAAGATAGTTTGCATTTGGATAATTTTTGTTATTTGGATTGATCAATGAAAGAAGATTATCAGGATTGTGTGACGCAAATTTGTTTGATTTTGAAGTCAAATAGATTCTGGCTGAATCATATTGAAAGTGGGCATCACCTTCAGTTACTTTTCTTACCTTTTTATCTGACATTTTGATATCAAGCGGACCCTTTATTTCCGTGCATGATGTTGAAGTAGTTTTACCACGTCCAACAACTATGTCAATGGCAGAGCTTCTATCATCTTGATTTAATTTGTTTGCGCTGGTAACAATTGAAGATGCATTTGACGATGAATGTCCTCTTTCTTCACCAAGCATAATAAGCGTGTTGTTTGATCCTTGAAGAACAAGGTCACCCATTCTTTTAGTATATGCTGGAACTGCTTCAAATTTGTGAATACCTTTTGTGTATTTCACAATATCTAAAAGCTCAGTTGGATCATCAGTTGGGCTGACTAACGCGTTTAGTTCATCAACATCTTTTTCGGCTGAATTACCTGTTTGTTTGTCCCATTTAGAAACAGTCGATTTGTCTTTTTCAGTTGCATTTCTATATGATCTTGTAAAAAATGAATAGTTTGCATCTTCTACGTGAGCTGGTTCATGAACTTTTGAAAACCAAAATGCTATTGGACCAGGATTTTCAGGATTTTCATACACAAACCAAACTTGCTCACCAGGCTTTACTGGCAAAGAAAGGTGCGATGAAAAAAATGGATAGCAAATGATTTCATCTGATGATGTTTTTGAAGTTCCTTGCGTTAACTTTTTAACAATGATTGTGTTTCTTGGAAAAGCTTTTAAGTTTTCGACATTCACTTTTGACTGAAATGAACTAAGCTGACGACTTAGCAAAGAAATTTCAGACAACCCACCAATGACATCAACAACAACGCCTCTTAGAAACACAAATGACATTACTGTGCAATCCTATTGAATATGTCATCTTCAGTTACAGCACTTTGTGACTCAGCTTCTGATATCAATTTTGCAAGTGCCAGGAGCTGCTCATTACTTTTGTTCATTTTATCAATATACTTTGTAAGAACATTTCCATATTTTTCATGCGCTTCAACACTTTTATCCATTAATGATATAAGTTCAAAAAAAAGAATCTCAGCACTTGATCTATCTGATAGTGCATTGTTATAAATTTCTTTCCACAAAAACTTCTTTTTATCACTCGTACTTTCAATTGATTCAATCAAGTCATTGAATTGATCACGCTTGATATTGTTCTTTTTCATTACATCATTTTCATCATTCATTTCATCACTCCACCATTTTGCTTCAAAATGTTTCTATAATGTCTTCTAATAACCGACATTGCAACACTCATTTGCTTTTGATTTAAATTAGATATATTCTTAACATAAACAAACACGGCTCGTTTATTAAGAAAATCCAAATCATCTATTTGATCAAAAACTGTTATAATGGCGTCCATGCACGCGTGTTCGTGTGGCTGAGATATTTGTTTCTTAATCTTTTTTAATACCTTCATGATAGAATCACGTTGGTCATAATTTTCAAGTTGCTCTTCAGGTGTTGGATTTGCCTGATTGTTGCGATACAACTCAGAGTCAAGAGTATCAAAGTTCTTTAAATCTTCAAGAGACACAAAACGTTTAAGCTTTTTTTGTCTATTTTTAGATGCTATGATTAGCCAATTTCTTGCTACAACGTTGAAATATGAAAAGGCTTTTGTGTTTCTTGTAGCATCAAATTTATGCAATGTTTCATACAAAAAACTGATGCAATCATTCTTCATAACGTCTATTGGTTCATTTGGAGATGAAAACCCATAAACAAAAATTAGGCTTTCTACCAACCTTTCAAATGCAGGCATTATTTTTGTCAAATAAATTTGCTCAGCTTCTTTCCTATCAGTTGTAAGCTGAAATTTTTCAATAGCTGTTTGTGCAGATGCATCAAAATACATCTTCCCACCGGTGCCGGGGGTGCGCTTAATTACTTTCTTCGTTCCCGTCATCTTCCTCTTCCTGCTCCTGTATTGATGTCAATTGATTTGCAACGTAAAGTATAGCATCTCTTGATTTTGAAATATCATTGACAGCCCTTTTGATCTCAGGAGAATCATAAAAAAGAGGTATCTTCAATATTTTTGTGATTGACTCATATCTATTATCAAGAACGTCAAGTGACTCTTCGACCGCATCTTGAATACGTAGTATTGTCATTGCACTTTGATATGCAAATTTTGAAATAAAAATGAGAGCGATCGTTTCAACTAATAAAAGTGTAGAAATGATTGCTATTAACGCAGTAGGTGACATAGCTTTTGCTCATAAATTTCATCGATTGCGTCAGGGCTATGGGTAGTAATCAATTTTTTAGAAAGATCTTTTGCCCACGTTTCAGGAATAGAATGATTGTTTCTAAACTTTTTTATCTTACTCTTGAAATCGCTTTCTTTTACATGAGCCCATTTAGTTCCTTTCATCCAAATATGAGGATCAGCTCTTGTTTCATGAATTTCTATCATGTCATAGTCAAACTTAATTGAACGTCCAAGATCCATAAAGTCAAGATGGCCACTATGATTAGTTGAAATAACAGGCAATCCACAAGCTGATGCTTCTAACAAAGGAAGTCCGAACCCTTCACCGCGTGTAGGAGCAACCAATGCCTTGATATCTGGATGCTTATACATTGCAACTATTTCTTCGCTTGACATCATGCCATGAATAAGATGAACTTTTGGGTAGGGTCCTTTTCTTACTTCATTAAGAACACCCTTGAACATATTTTCAACACCTTGCCAATCCATTCGAGTTCCACGACCGACGTTTGTCTTAATAACAATTCCAACTTCAGGGTCGTTTTTAAACTCTTCACACAACCACTTTAATCCAAAAAGAATATTCTTACGATCATTATGTGGGTTATTGCCAGTCATTGTTCCAAGCATAAGAAAGTTAAACTTAGTGCTAAAGTTAAGCTTTGATTTTTGAACATTCTTAAGAACTTCAGGCATAAAGCTTTCAGGAATGACATGCAAATTGTCTTGATCAAACCCAGTGTTTTCCAAAGTTTTTTTGCAAAAAGTAGAAGGGACAATAACAGTGTTCATTCTCTTACATGCTTGCACCCATGCAGGATTACACTTATCAGCTTCAACAAGTGCAGTGATTCCTACATTATATTTTGCTAAAGCAGGATCCCATTCATTAGGAAGTTGAATCTGAAATGATATATCATACTGGCCTTCAATTCCTTTTGAGCGCTTTGTGATTTCACCAATTAAACCATCTTCAGCATCAGTGTTTACGTACCAGCTGGTTGTTCCCCATGGAAGACACTGCGTTGTGATATCATGATTTGAATGCTTTTTCAAAAGCCAGCGAAAAACTTGTCGAGCATGATTTCCATACCCAGATTCGCTAAGCAATGGACCACGAACAAGAATTCTCATAGTGTTACCATCTCCCAATTTTTTCTTCTACTCTTCCAATTTTTTATTGTTTCATTTAGTGTATCATGCCAGCGATCAATTATCATGTCATATGAAAATTCACTCTTGACATATGCTTGAGCTTTTTCACCAAGTGCTTGACGCTCAGCAACAGGCATATTATACATCTTTTCAATTGCATTGGCAATTGTTTCAACAGATGTGTAATCTTCATAAATGTATGGAACGACCTGCGATCCTACACATGTCTTAAACTCAATTGGAAGAGCAACGCCGTTTTCAGTTCCATCACGATGATCTACAACTTGTCTAGTAAGACCACCAGTCTTTGCCGCAATGATTGGGCGACCACACTGCATTGCTTCAAGAGTAGAAAGTCCAAATCCTTCAGCATATGAAATATTGATACATGCATCTGAAATGTTATGCAACACATTCATTTTGTCAAAATCAATTCTGTCTGTTGAAAAAACAACGCTGTCTTGGACATTATAAAGCTTGGTCACTTCATGCAAGTTTGGACCTTCCTGATCCAATGGATCAGTATGCATAATCAAAGTTGCATCTTTTTTACCAAGTGCTTCAATTCGCCTGCGGAACAATGACCAAGCGTGAATGAGGTCTGAAGGCCTCTTTCTTCTTGCATTTCTATTTACCCAGAACAAAACAAAATTGTCAGCCTTATCTTTCAAGATAGCTTTCTTTTGCTCAATTCTTTGTTCAGCAGTAAGTGGAAAAAACATGTCGTTCGGTAGAGCATGAGGAACGAAATTTGTCTTTTCAGGGAAATCCTGCTTGCAGATTTCATATGTTAAGTATGAATGACAATTGATGAGATCAGTTGAATGATAAAAAGGCATGTTGAAACTTGGCTTTGGCCAGTTGTCCCAAACGTGCCACCACGCAATTGGGCATACCTGATGGATCTCATCTTCCATATCAAACAGCCAGGTAAAAAACCTGGGATCAGTAAAAATCAGAATCAAGTCTGGCTTTTCCGTGGCCAATGTGATCCTGATCAAATCTTTATTTCCAAACCCATCTATTGGCTTGATAATAAAATCATCATTTACAACAATTGTTCTATAATCATTATGCTTGATAGCGGCCCCAAACTGTCTAAAAGTCCATTCACCTTTTTTCAGGAGGCCGTTAATCAGGTGTCGTGTTTGTGTTCCAACACCTGATGTCGATAGAGCATGATCAGAAAGAACCAAAATCTTCTTTTTAGGCAAAGCACCCTCTCATTTAAAAGGATACTTTAAAAAAAGCATAAGTAAATTACGTACAGTGTTCGGTTTCAAAATATGGGCAATACTTACACGATTCTCTATTTTTTAGCTTGATTCCTCGTCTCATACCTGCCACAGTATTTTTTACAAGCTTTATTCCTTTTTCCATTGTGACAGGACCAACTGATACTGTAAATAACTCAACACACTTTCCTTGCTTTGCTCCCTTTTTAAGGAGAACAAATCCACACTTTACATATTTTGCTCCTTCAAATAGCTCAGGATACTTGTCCTTAAGAAAGTATTTGTAAAGAGAAAGCTGAGCTATGGTAAGTGGATTTTGCTTCTTATCAGGTGACCATCCGCCCGCACCTGCAGTCTTCCAGTCAAGAATCCAAATTTCGTATTTATCACCTTTTGGAACCTTTATGATTGAGTCTACAAAACCCTTAAAATAAGCATTGTAACCTTCAATGTTTTCATAAAGACTTTGCTCGGCAGCAACTGTCTCCCAACCAGGAAATGTTTCATCAAGCCATGCAGGAACGTCTGCAACAATATTGTTGGCCCAATTAGCCCACTTTTCAGCTTCTGGAAAACCTTTGTTATCCCAGGCTTGAACAATTTCCATTACACATTTTTCAGAATCCATCGTTCGAGTTTTTAAGTAATTTTCACATGCAGCGTGAACAATTGTTCCAAAATCAAGATGCTCAGATGGCTTATCAAGATTGATCTTTTTAATCTGTTGGAGATAGTGGCGCCAACCACACTCTACCCAATTTCTAACTTCAGAATATGAAACATGCTTTTTGCCATTAGGCAGAAGTTCACTCACTAGTTTATTCCTTAAATTTAAGAGTTGATGACATCTTCTAACTTAACTTTAGCTTCCCACAAAAGCTCATTTTTTGCTCTTGTTACATCAGCCAATGTAACAAGAGTTTCACCAATTCGATTAGGAAGATTTACAGTTTCACCTCCAATCATTTTAGCAAGCTCATTAATTGAGTAGTTTCTTCCTGTTCCAATATTCACTGGGCCGGTGACGGAGAGGTGTTTTGCAGCTAGCAAATTTGCATTCACAACATCAGAAATATGTGTAAAGTCTCTTCGCTGCTCTCCATCACCAACTATGGTCATACGAAGACCTAAAGCTTTTTGTGTTTTAAACAATCCCATAACAGGTGCATATTCACCCTTAAGAGGTTCTCTTGGTCCATACACATTGAAATAACGAAGAGAAATTGTTGATAAACCATAAAGCTTTGTGTATAGATCACAAAGTTCTTCACCTTGCCACTTTGACAATGAGTAAGGAGTTGCACAGCCCTTTGGAGCAAACTCCAAAAATGGAGGTTTCGATGCATGCCCATAGTATGATGATGATGCAGAATAAACAACTCGTTTTACACCTGCAACACGTGAAGCATCAAGAACTTCTTGAGTCCCCATCACATTAACTGAAAAACATTCACCTGGTGAATTAATCGTTGGTTGAATTCTTGACCTTGCGGCAAGATGAAACACAACATCAACACCTTCATAATGTTTTCGTAAGCTAGTGTCTCTAATATCACCTATAATGTTTAGGGCATGCGCGTTTTTATAAAACGTTTCATTTTGAGGAGCTGAATTGTCATCAATTACAACAACTTGATGACCATCTTCAATCAACTTATCGACAATGTGAGAACCAATAAAACCATGGCCTCCTGTTACAAGCGCTTTCATTCTTTCCTCCTGCTAACAGCTCTTCCTATTTGATTTTCCCAGTCTCGATCTTCTTGAGGTCTAACTTCAAGATTCTTTTTCCAGGCAGCACTCATCACGGTTGGATCAATATTGTAACTTTTCGCAAGATACATTAAAGCGTTGATGTCTTTTGGAAAGCAATTATGAACAATGATTCCATTGCACACCCAAAATAAATCATCATTTGTTTTATCATTTGTTCTAAGTTCTAGATTGTAGACTTTTCCAGAATATGTTGACTTTTCAATTTTTTCAATTTTAAAACTTTTCATAAAATTTCCTTTTGTTTTAAGTCTTCTTCAAATAGTAAAGTTATTTTAACTTCAGGATTTGATTTACGAATTAAATCCCATTTTTTTTCATTCAAACTAAAGTGATATTTGTTTTTAATATCAATATATTCATTAGTTTCAGGAAGAAAGAAGTCAGGATAATATGATCTTTCATTATTATTTTCGTCTATGTAACTAATTCTTCCTTTGTGTGAAATCTTTGCTTTCCACTAAGAAAAATAGTTCATCAGTTTCTAAAATATCTTTAGCTTGACAAAGCATTTGTTTTTCTTCACGTAAAATAGGAAAAAGATGGCATGGTGTACAAGAAACTTGTTTTATTTTTCCATCTACGTTTATGGAGAATGTGATAATTTCATCATTATATTCTCTTGTTGAAACTTCATTTACAACTTTTAAATCAATATCATTTAGATTGTGTGTTGTACTTGTTACTATATCACCAGGATTGATATCCTGAACAAGACAGTCTCCATTTGGAGTAGATACTACTGTGTCAGCAACAAGACAATGTCCTCCAAATCCACGAACGTATCTACCATCATGAGTAGGAACTGGGCCTGGAACAGACCAATGCGTATCACCTAAGCGCTTATCAAACTTTGCATATTCAACTACCTTATCATAGTCGATATTCTTACCATCAGCATCAAGCTTTTCGCAAATCTGCGCAACTTCATTTGCAAAGGAAACTTTTACAGCCAGCATACAATTAGTAACGTACTTAATCATTTCAGCTGTTGTTGAGCTTGTCTTAATGATAGGAATATTAGGAAATGCACGCTGAAAAACATTCTTAACTGTGTTAATTTGTGGACGTGGTCCGCCCAAAACAATTCTATTTTGATTGCGCATGTCGTTCAAGGCATTTGCTTCAGTCAAAAACTCTGGATTAAAGATTACTCTCAATCCAGTATTTTCATACATTTTGTTCCAATTTTCAGTTGTTCCTGGAGGAACAGTTGATTTCACAACTGCAATTCTTTCACCAGGAAAAGATGCTAACTCATCCAAAACACCTTGAACAATAGAAAGGTCGGCAGCGCCGTCTTCATACATTGGCGTAGGAAGACAAACAAAATAAACTTTAGAAAAGTTATTTGGGGAGCGGCCGGAAATACCATTTTCAAGAAAATTAATGGCTTCATTTAATGAAGAAGGCCACCAAGATTCAACTGCTCCTTTTGCCCGCTTTTTAAGCTTGTCATATGCATAGACAGTTTCACCAGCTTCAGACAAAACAGTTGTAAGGCTACCGCCGACAAAGCCTTGGCCAATTACACAAACACTCATTTTTACCTCTACCTTATTATAAGGTGAGGATATTACTTTTGCAAATAATTCAGATCTTCATGATACATCAATTTTGCAAGTTCTTTAAATTTTGTTTTTGGTTCCCATCCAAGAACATTTTTTGCCTTTGACATGTCACCAAGCAAAAGCGGAACTTCATGAGGACGTTTCAACCTCTCATCAATCACAAGATGCTTATCAACATCAAGACCAGCAATGTCAAAGACTTCTTCAAGAAACTCTCTAACAGTGTGAGTTTCACCTGTTGCAATAACATAGTCATCAGGATGATCTTGCTGAAGCATTAACCACATTGCTTCAACATAATCTTTTGCATATCCCCAATCGCGCCTTGCATCAAGATTACCAAGTGCAATCTTATCTTGCATGCCAAGCTTAATACGCGCAGCGGCCATTGTAATTTTACGTGTTACAAATGTTTCGCCACGACGTGGGCTTTCATGATTGAAAAGTATTCCTGATGATGCATGCAACTTATAACCTTCACGGTAATTTCTTACAATTCCGTGTGCAAATGTCTTGGCACAAGCATAAGGAGACGCTGGCATAAAGCGTGTAAGTTCACTTTGCGGATATTCAGGATTATCGCCGAACATCTCAGATGATGATGCTTGATAAAAACGACAATGTGGTTGCGTCATTCTAATGCATTCAAGAAGTCTAAGAGGACCCATTGCAACAGCATCAACTGTTTCTTCTGGAACTTCAAAGGACACTCTTACATGCGACTGGGCTGCAAGGTTGTACACTTCATCAAAACGATGATTCATAAAGACATTATAAAATGCTCCTGAGTCATTCATTGATCCATAAACAAGATGAAAGTTGGGATTAGACAACAAGTGATCAATTCTGTCAGTTGCAAGAAGCGATGTGCGGCGCTTCATTCCAATTACTTTGTAACCTTTTTGAAGGAGCAACTCGGCAAGATATGATCCGGACTGTCCGGTTACGCCTGTGATAAAAGCTGTTTTCATTAAACTATTTTAACCCCTCTTACGCTCGGGTATCTATCTTGAAATGATTTAATTGTTTCTTTTAGACCTACTTGAAGAGGTGTGTAATCACCATTCCACCCAAGATCTCTAAGCTTTTGATTTGATGAAGGTTTTTCAAACTGCCCATCGGGCTTAGAAGTATTAAATACCAAATTGCCCGTATAACCAATTTCTTCAGCTATCATGTTTGCAAGTTCAGCAATTGAAATGCTTTCAGGGTTTCCAATATTCACAGGTTCAGCACCGTTATAATTTTCTGCAATCCACAAAATTATTTTTGCAGCGTCACGAGCAAATGTGAATTCACGATGTGGACGACCACTTCCCCATATTTCAACCTGTGATTTGTCATTTATCTTAGCTTCATGAATCTTTCTAATAAGAGCAGGAATCACATGACCACTTTCAAGATCATAATTGTCATTAATTCCATAAAGGTTATTAGGAATTACTGATACAAAGTTGCATCCATATTGCTGGCGATATGCTCGAGTTTGAACTTCAAGCATACGTTTTGCATATGCATATCCAAAATTAGAATCATGAGGTGGACCAAGATGTAATTGGTCTTCAGTAAGAGGGTATTTTACATATCCAACATCAGGATAAATGCATGTCGATAATACAGAGACAAGCTTTAAATTTGTGGTTTTGCAATTTTCTAATACATTCATGTTCATTTTAATGTTGTCATCAAAAAATTCAGCAACTTTGTCAGTGTTAGCTTTTACTCCTCCAACGCGAGCAGCACAATGAATAACAGTTTTTACTCTGTTATCATTTTGGAATATATGCTCAATGCATTTTGTTGATCTTACTAAATTGTACTGAGATGAATTTAATCCAATTGAATCTTTAGAAAGATTCAAAATCTCACTACCAAGAAGACCAGTGGCACCTGTAATTAAATTCATTCATTATCTCTTGAATATTTCAAGATCATATCAAGACCTTCAGATTTAAATGTTTCATTTAAAATTTTTGCATTTGGAACAACACAATGTCCACCAATTTTTGATTCAGGAGGAAATAAAACAGGTCTTACAACATTACTTTTCCCTAGTTTGATGTACCCAGAATTGTAAGTTTCATTAAAAAGTGTAACAGCCTCTTCAAAATCTGCTCCAATTTCATCACACATTTTTTTCATTTCACCATGCCATGAAATACAAATTCCATAGTATGTTGTATCCAACAATTTTCCAATTTCAGTTTCACGTGAGCTTTTTAATGAAACAGCTTTTACACCTAAGCTTTTTAGATGATTGACAACTCTTGAACTGCTTTCTATATTGTCACTTCCTACGTACTTTACAAAAGTCAATATTCCATCAAGAAGATTTGGATGAATTCCTCGAACTGGTGAATGTGCTACATCACAATTTGTTTTTTTTGAAATTGACTCAGTTGTTCCTACTTTTATGGTAGAATGTATGATTATCATTTTGCTGTTTGAACGATTTGCAATATCTATCACAACCTCTTCAAAATTTTTAATCTGAGGTATGCAGACGTTTAACACGTCAATGTTTATTAGTCCATCATCACGATGGATATCTTTGATAAAGATTTGATGTTCATTTGACAATGAGTACAACTGATGAATTGCTTTGCCAATTTCTCCATACCCTAAAATTCCAATTTTCATTTTTTTTCCTATTGATGATATTACATCATATCTTTAAATTTTATTAACAAAAAATAAAGATTTACATATCATCTCTATTAGAAACAACAACGTAATAATCACCATTTGAATATGACTTCATAGAAAAATTAAGCTTATTGGCAACTTCCTCTGCTAATTTGTACTCTTCATCACGATATGTGTCGTGAAAAATAATCATAGCATCACTTGATAAGTCAAAAATCTCTACATTTTCTAAAAATCCACGTTGATTTCCTGCCCCTAATGGTCCATCAACAAAAATTCCTGAAATGTTTTTTGGAAGTTTGTCTTTCAAGACATCAACATCATACCATCCATTTTTTATAGAAGCGTGGATATAATTTACTGGTGAGTAAAGTCCACAATATTCTTGATTTTGTTCCACAGAGTATAAATCAAAGACTTTTGAAAATTCTCTAGTTGAAACTTTTCCTGCTCCTAATTCAACAAATGTAGAGCCATGAGAAATTTTATTTGAAATATAATCAAATGTTATTTTTTCAATGCCGGAATCTCCCCAATTATTCATGAATTACCTCCTAACACATCAAGAATATGAATCTTTTCTTGATCAGAAGTTTCTTGAAATATGACTTCTATGTTAGCTTCTTCAAATTTTTTCAAATCCATATAGTTTTTACCACCTGACCCAGCTATATAAACATCAGCCCCTAAATTCTTACAAATCCAAATCAAACGATCAGTGCTTTTTAAATCAGTTTCACTATCAAATAAAATGTCTGTTGAAATTTTAAGCTCAGAAGCTACTGCTGATATTAAATTAGAGTTTGTTATTGCCAAGTTTTCAGTAATACAGTGATCAAACTTATTCATAAGCAAGCTTTTATCAAATAATCTTTTTTTTATTTTTGACCAATCTTCTATTGGGTTTACGTATTTTTTGCTAATGATTGAGTCAAGTCCTTTATGAACCGACATTGTTTGCCATGAATCTCTATAAAAAAATCTATTTTGATAGTTATTTTTTTCAAATTGACAGTGGTTTAAAATCACAAATTTATCGGCGGCTTGCATTTTTAGAAAAAAAGGAAGCCATGGAAAAAAATTTGGCTGATGTATTGCAATTTTCATTTTGCATTAAACCATGCTTTAAAATTTTCAACGCTTAATTCTCGATGATGGATATACCAAAGCTTTTGATCAGGATCAAAAGAATTATACTCAATACATTTCCAACCATCTTCAAATTTCACAAGTTCTATACCATTTTCAAAACAAATTTTTTCTGTAAGTTTATTCCATTTGTTGAATGGTGGAACAAAAATTTTTGATTTTGCGATTGAACAACTTACAATAACACTCATTTCCTGGGCATGTTCATCAAGTAATCTATGATCAACATGAATTAATCCATGACTAGCGCGAACTGCAAAGTCGGGAATTTCCGGAGTTCCAGCCATATCAACTTTAAAAAAGTCTCGATAGTCGGAATAAGCATTCATTATCTTAGGATAAATTCTTTGGCTATTTTTTTTATTTTCACCAATCATATTATGTACCAATGGTGAGATACAATAAAGAACTCGAGCTCCTAAATCATGGGCAAATTTTCCCATCTCATTAAGAGATTCCATGTCACAATTTATACAAACATCATCAAATCTAATTGTAGATCCATTAAGCATAATATTCCTCACTGGTTTAAGAAGTTAAAAATATGGAAAACAACAGGTTGTGCTTCAGCGCCAATAGGTCGTTTGAAATTTACAAGCATATATTCGTGATTATTAAGCTTTTTTTCATCAATTGACCACCAGCTTCTATCTATCCAATCACGAAATGGCACACAATTTCTATTAATGTGTGTTATCGACTCTTTGTTTACATTATTAATTTTTATTAAGGCTCTCATTAATGATTCATCTGAAAATAAAGATGGATGTGAGTATGGATCTTCTTTTAAATCAAAAATGTTTAATCCTTTTAAAGATTTTACCCATTCACTAAAATTAAAATTATAAGGATTTATTATATTTTTCCAAATATAAGACTCGGCAAATGTGTTACTTGCAGGAACTTTTCCGTAATCTGGAGTTCCTTGGTAAACTTCAAGTCCAACCATTCCCATAGTGTTTGGGCTTCGTTGTTTAACATAATTTAATACGTAATCTGATCTTAGCGGCGCAGTATCAATATCTTCAATCATACAAACTTCATTATCATACAATGAGCATGCAAATCTTCTTGCAATTTTTGCTAAATTAGCTGATGGAACATTTTCAATGTTATTGAAAATTAATACATCATCAAACATAGTTTCAAGATCTTTTTTAAGACTTAAATCATCAGTTACATACGCTAAAGTTAACTTTAGACTTGGAAATAAAGTTCTCCACGCTTTTGAAACTATTGGCGCAAATTGAATAAAGTGTGAATGATCTGAACTCACTATAAGTCTATCAAATCCGTAATTCATTATTTATCCTTCAGTCATTTGAATTAATGATAATGATCGAACATCGTAAGAATGATGTTCTTTTGATTTTTTAAATCCAGCTTGTGAAATCTTATTTCTAATATCATCATTATTAAGCAAAAATCTAATTTTTTCTAGAAGATCTTCACAACTTTCAAATATTACAATTTCTTCATTAATTTTAAAAAGTTTTTCTAAGTTAGGAGTATAGTTTGTTATAAGTAAAGCACCAGAGCCAGTAGCTTCAAATGTTCTAAAGTTTATATCATCAGCGATATTCAAATTAAAAGCAATTTTATAACTTGATAATGATTTTACCATATCATTCCCAAGTTTAAAAATGTCTCTTTTAACTTGAAATTTAGATTCAAGCATTTTTAACCATTGGTCACGATTTCCAATAAGTGATCCACAAAACCCTACATCAACGTTGCGAATGATTGTTTCATCTGGCTTTATTAAATCACTTGGATATCCATTTGGAAACCATGAAATTGAATCAACTAATCCTTTAAAATATTCAGCATGATGAATATTAGAAAGTAAAAGTAAATCAAATTTATTTTTTCTACAATGTTGCTGATGGTTATAAAGAGCGCAATGAGAATCTATGCTCCAAAATATTTTCTTTCCTTTGAAATTTGAAATATTAGGATGCCATCCTGTGTCATAGTTTTCTAAACTGATAAGTGCGTCGCAATCTTTTGATATATCATCAAAAGATATTAAAAAATTGTCGTAGTTTAACCCCCAGACAATTGCGTGATGACCTGCTCGCTCAATTCCTCGCTTTAAACATAAAGCTTCACGAAATTCACGATTTGCCTCATGTCGACCTTTTTCTTGAATGATAAGAAATTTCATTTCAAAGAATCCAGTTGCTCTTGTACAGGAATATCATTTTCATCAAATGAAAGACCTACAAATTCTTTTCCTATTCTAGGAGTAGGAAACTTTGCTCCTTGAAAAAACTCATCATGCACCATAGAGTATGGTGCAACTTGCGGATATATTAATTCTTTTAAGAAATTTTGATCAACTTGCCAAAAATTTCCTTTTACATAATTGTCAATCATTTCTTTCATATTTCTTAATAATGGAGCTCGAACACCCCACATTCCGCCAAGAATTTCAATAGCATGATGAGGATGATCTCTCATAATATGAAACATCAAATTACTTTGCAGCCATTGATTTACTGCTGTTACTTCTCGATGTGTAATCCTACTATCACAATCTCTGCTAATCATAACATCAACTTCAAGATCAGAGGCAGCATAAAATCTCCAAAACATACCTGTCCAATCACCTGGTGTGTTCATTTCAATTACATTGGCGCCTTTGTCTTTTAGAGATGCAATAGTAGCCTGAGGCGTATTAGATCCTACATAAAATCTTGCTTCCCATCCAGGATAGAATTTTTTTACTTGTTCAGCATTTCGTATTGCACCAATGTTATATTTGGGATTATCACCCCAAAGTGAGTATGAAACAACTCTCATATTTTAATTCCAAACATCAATTTTGATCGATTTATAAATACCATTTGATCTCTCATAACATGTTGATTGTTAATTGCATAGGTCATGTCAATGTTGTCATGTGTATTATCAGGATGCTCATGTTTGATTATTACATCATCAACATAAGTTTGTTTCCCGTAAATAAATGCAACTGACATAAATTCATTATCACAGTAAAATGACGTATAGTCAGGATGGTAAAGATAACCAAACCTGTCGTAATATTTTTTACCAACAATTGTCAAAGTATTCAACTTTTTCTTTTGATATCCATCTGAAAACCAGATAACACCATCAAGATCTGGATAATTAACCTTCATCATCTTTTGTATGATTAAATCGTATCCGTCTACCTGAGGTATCATATCATCAGATGCAAGAAGACAAATATCAAAATCCTGACCCTCTAAGTCAGCGTTAATTGCCTGAATTTTGGTCTTACTATTTCCAAAATGGAATTCAAGATTTGAATAAGTCTTCAGACGCTCTTTTACATTGTCATTATTCATTGTTTGATCATCAAAGTCACAACTTATTAAAAATCTTACATTTTTTGATCTACTCATGCTGACGTATTTGTCAAGAACATTAAAGAATTTTTCAGGACGACCACGCGTTGGAAATTTGATCAATAGTCTTTGTCCAATATCATTTTTTTCATTTATGATATCAAGTGTTCTTTGCCAGAATACATTTTTTCTATTGTGTAGCCATGAAAGTGAATTATTTACATCATAATTCAGCCACTCTTCTCCTACATGCTGAACATTTTCGTTTGTGACTATCTTACAACCCAGTAACTTAGCTTCAGTAACCATTCTGTTTGAAACATCAGCTCCTTTAGGAAGACAAACAAACCCCTCAGCATTTGCCATCTCTTCAAGAACCTGTTCAGGAGTTAATTCTTTAATTAATTTATATGTTTTGCCATTGGCCTCAAGCCACAATTTAGCTGTATCTGTCCCCTTTATCCAACTACTAGAGTCAAGGGTAAGCCACCCACTTTTCTTGCGGTTTGGCAATGAATTAATGAGAGGGACAATTTTTTGAAAGAACTCATCCCCAAAAACTGCTGATAAGACTGAGCAATTGGCGGTTTTTAAACTTGGAAATCTTTGAAAATATCTTTCCATATGCTTTTGTGAGCAGAACCAAACTTGCTTTGCATTCAGATAAAATTTTTCAACAAGCTTACCCCAAGGCTCTGTCTCACACTCGCACTCCTCTCCACTTTCTATTAGATGTCTTTCAACAGATCTCCAGCGGCAAAATTTATAATCATGTTCAAACACAGAGTAACTAACAGATGACTGGCTAAAAGCAGCAATTAAGTATGGATCAAGGTTAGCAAAATTACCAAAAACCCAGTGCGCTTTTGCGTTAGCTTCTACTATTTCTCTAGTGAGTTGATTTGATCTGACAACACCAAACTTAACGGGAGCTGATCTATGAAGAGCATCCATCGATAACTCAGCACCGCCAACAAGATCAGAAAGCAAAAAGTCCTGCACAAACAGGACTTTAGGCACGGATTCTATTGTAAAAGGACTTGTGAACATGTATTGATTATAAGTAATCGCCGTCAAACGATTACCTAAATCATTACATTATTTACTCATCAAGTTCTGGAACACGTTCAAGAAGGAACTTGTAGCGCTTACCTGTCTTGTTAAATCTAATTGAAAGGAAGTCAGCTTCTTCGATCAATGTATAGTCGCCGCGATCATTTCTAAGATGCAAGTCACCAGTGTAAATGTTTCTCCAACGACTTCCTGAAGATCCAAGATCATATGTTACATCGGCCTGTGGAACAAAGTTTGAATTGACCAAAGATGTGAACGACACAGTATCAGCAAGGAAACTTACTGTTCTTCCAGCACCACCAACATACACTGATCCAGTTACCTGAACGCTTGTTGAGCCTGAAATTCTAAGGCGTGAAGCTGAGAGCAAATCAAGGTTGCTACCGTCAGATGATGTCAAAACTGCGTTTGTTCCATTTACCTGGAATACACTTGCTCGTGTAGGAAGGTATGATGAAATTGTTATTGCACCAGCTGTGTCTGGGTTTGTTGTTGTTCTAGCATGAACGAATGATGAGTTGCCTTCAGACCATGCAAATGCAACGTTTTGGCCGCCAGTGATTCCACCAATAAAACCACGATCTCCTGCTGAACCTGTTGTAGAGTTGGTGAATCCAAGACCAATGATAGGATCCTCAACAGTCATGTTATTAACATTCACTGTTGTTGTTGTTCCATTTACGGTGAGATCGCCTGTAACTGTCGCATTCCCTGTAATTGTTGCGTTACCCTGGACTGCAAGGTCGGCAGCTGTTGAAAAGTTACCAGACCCGCTTACTGTTCCATTAAGTGCGCTAATCTGAACAGTGTTTGCACCAGATGCGTTCTTAGCATAAACATCACCCGATAGAACAAGCGTTCCGCCAACAATCATTCTATCAGCATCAGTTCCAGAAACGAAAATGAGTGCATCAGATCCAAAATTTGAAGGAACCACCTTGCCTTGACCAGCTACAAATATCTTAGTTGAAGTTGGAACAATATTTGACGCCGATACGGTGGTCGCAGATACATTTGTTGTTGAAAGTGTGTTTGTTCCAGTTGCAAATGCTAAGTTTGCATTACCGGCAAACGCACCGTTGTTATTAAACTGAACGTGTGTGTTGGCGCCACCTGGAGAGGAGCCTGCTGCTCCTGTAATTTCCCATTGCCCTAAAGCGTTATAATTTAGAGTGATGCCAGTACCTGCAGCCAAAATATCATTTGAAGCGTCAACTTTTCTCAATGTTCCAGTAATATAAGTTGAATTGATTGTTCTCCACTTATTGGAAGGGTCACCAAGATTAAAGTTGGCGGTAGCGACATCAGGAATAAGAGATCCTGTTACAACAATCGTTGAACCACCAAGTGAAGATGAAAGAGAACCTACAAAAGCCATTATAACACCTCAGTACAAAACTTAAGTATCTATGTAATCGATCTCTTGCATAACAATTTTGAAGTTTTTACCATTTTTATTATTTTTAATTCTTAAGTAATCATTTTCTTCAATGATTGTCCAGTCACCACGATCATTTCTTAAATGAAGGTCACCTGTATAAACATGTGCCCATCTCTTTGTTGCAGTTCCAAGAGTATATGCAGTGTCAGCTGAAGGAATTATTGAACCACTCATTGTCATTGTTCCAGTGACATTAAATGATCCTGACATATTGATGGTGGCAGAACCTGTTGTATTAACATTTCCAAGATTGATTATTGTTGTTGATCCTTGTAATCCACCCACGCCAATGTTTAAAGTTTTTGTAGACCCAAGACCTGCAGCGCCAGTTCCAAGATTTAATGTTGAATTATTAATTCTGTTTGTAGCAAGATTAAATGTGAACGCTGTTGACGATGATGATGAACCTCCAACAGTTACTGTTGATGCAACATTTGCAAGACTAAGAGATGTAACATTGGTTGAAAAAATTGTTGCAGTTGTTGATGTTGATGTGATATCACCACCATTAACTCCTAAATCTCCTCCGAGTGCAAGAGTTCCACCAATTGCTGTATTACCAGTTGTTTTATTAAATGTGAAATTTGAATTTCCGCCAAACGTTGACCCACCATCATTAAACTGAACCTGTAAATTTATACCTCCTGGAGTTGACCCAGAAGTTGTGTATGAATTTCCATTTATGTCATATATTGTTCCTGAAACAACAACATCACCACCAAATGTTGCAACTCCTCTTGTTGATGTTCCTTTTGATGATTTAGATCCTGATATGAAAAGCCAGGTGTCACTACCAGTTGTAAAATGGGCTGAAAGTATTCCACCAATGTTATCAATTGCTGATCCAGTTCCATAAACAAGCAAAGGCTTTGAATTTGAAGAACCTGAATAAATAATTTGATTTGTTCGTATTACACGAGTTTGAAAATCATTTGATGCCATCAGGTAACTTCCATAATGCTAATATTAACTGAGTCAGTATTTGGCACTGATGCTTTTATAACAACTTGTGTAATTGATGATGAATCAATATAGACATTGAAATTTGACGTAGTTCCAATTGGTGAAACTGTCACCGTTGGTGTTGTTGTAAAAGTTTTGGTGAAAGTGTACGTGATGCTATCATTTCCACCAAAACTTACTGTAGCTGTTTCAATAGTAGCTTGAGCCAAAGTGTCCTCAGTTTCGTTTAAATAAAAGATTCTAGGCTGCTGACGTAGAAAAGGATACGTCTTTTTATAACGTTGTAAGTCAATTCTTGTAGGCACGACAAGCAGCCTCCTGAATCTAAATATTCAAAACTAGAGCATTTGACCTGCTAGAGTTGCAAGCTCAGAGCGCTCTCCCTTTTCAAGAGTGATGTGTGCTGTCAAATCAGAAGACTTTAACTTTTCTACAGCAACGGTAAGACCATTGCTATAACTGTCAATATAAGGAGTGTCAATCTGATCAGTATCACCAAGAAGAACAATCTTGCTGTTATGACCTGTTCTAGTGATGATTGTCTTCAACTCATGAATAGTTGTATTTTGAGCTTCGTCAACAATTATAAATGCATCGCTGAATGTTCTTCCGCGAATAAATGCGAGTGGAGCAATTTCGATATCACCCTTTCTTCTCATTGCTTCAAAATAACTCACATCACGATAGACTTGTCTAAAGTTATCAACAATTGGAGCAAGCCAAGGAGCCATCTTGTCTTCAAGATCACCGGGAAGAAACCCAATTTCCTTTCCAACAGGCTCAATTGATCGTGTGATTACAATTCTCTTATACTTTTTGTCGTTGTATCCTTGCATTGCAGCAGCAAGTGTAAGAAACGTCTTACCACTACCAGCCAATCCTGACAATGAAACAAGAGGAATTGTTTGATCCATCAACATATGGATAGCAAAATTCTGTTCTTTGCTTCTGCCTGTAAATCCACTGCAAGTCAAATTCACCTGACTAATCACATTATTCTTGTGAATTCCAATGAAAGACTTCTTTGGATTTATATTGGATGTAGCAACAACAAATTGGTTGGGAAGTAGATCATGTGACTTTAAATTGATGTAACTGTCTGAATAGAACTTATCAATTAGATAGTCATCAATTTCAAGGTGGGTCTGTCCAGAATACATCTGTCCACCTTCTTTAACACTCTTGATATGATCTTTGTAATAATCCTCAGCTATCAGACCAAGTGCATCACACTTAACTCTTAAGTTGATATCTTTGGTAACAACTTTAACAGGAGTTAACGGATTAGCTGCTTGCAGACCAAGTGCAACAGCAATTAACTGATTATCACCCTTCTTAGGATCAAGTCCATCTGGCAAAGTAATGCTTGCTTTTGAAAGCTCACTTTCAACTTTAATTGTTTGATCATTTTCAAGATGAACTCCATCAAAAAGCTTTTCACCCTTTTTGCGAAGTGAATCAAGGAATCGATTAACATATCGCGCTGACGAACCTACAAGATCCTGTCTTTCTTTGAATCGATCAAGCTCATCTAAAACGATGAGTGGAAGAAAGACATCATTCCCAGGAAATGAATGGATACTGTGCATATCATGCAACAGAACGGAGGTATCAACAACAAGAATCTTACGGACGTGCAACTATTCCTCCAAGAGCAGTGAAAATACACACCGCTTGGTATAATGATATATCAGTTGGCGACAAAATAACCTGCCGCCGGGAGATAAATGTGAGTAATGTTGTTAAAAATACTACCTGTTTCGCAGAGCATGAAAAAGCAGCCATCCCCTGTGAAAAGAATGGCTGCCGTCAATGGATGAATTCCAACTGTCATTTAAACTGTGCTCTTATTGCTGCTAAGAGAAATGAAGCTGGTTTAACTCTACAAGAAGTTGGCGAAATTTTTGATGTTACAAGAATGAGAATCTGTCAAATCGAAAAAATCGCAATCAACAAAATGTCAGCTCATATTTGATTTAGACAAAACATTGATAATGTTTGCCTTAGTCATTGTTGCATCAACACTCAGTCCTGCATCAATTGTAACCTGATACAATTTAGTTCGTGTCCACGTTGAGTCCCAAACAATCTTTGGTGGCTCAACAATCTCAGGTGCAGACTCAACAACTTCTTCAACTGTTACTTCTGGTGGCTGAATAACCTCTTCGACAACCTGCTGAACTTCAGGTTCATTTGGAGCAACAATTGTCTCTACAACAACAGGTGGCTCTGTGTGATGAGGTTTACCAGCTAATCTATATAATGATGCAGGCATTACTCTGCCTCCCTACGAGCCTTTTCAACTTCAATTGTTTCTTTAATGAGATTGGTAAGTCTCTTCTTCAAAAAACGCAATCCACGTCTTGAGCGAACACCTGCTGAAGCATTGCCAGCAGCATTCTTTTGAATGTCATTTTCAATTGAATCAAAAATAACCTTTAGCTCATTCCACAACTTAACGATATTGTCATTTGCCATAATTTCTCCTTAAGAAAGAATCTTTGATGACTCTTTTTGCTCTTTAGCATCTTTAACTATTTCATGAATAGAAACTATAAGCTCATGATTATTAAGTTCAAGTGCAAGCAACCTGATTATTTCAAGTCTTTGTTCATCAGTCACACCAAACTTACTAATCTCACTGACTATCTTTCTACAAACAAGTTGGTCATTTGCCCACTTATCAGTCTTTGTGTTTCCAATCTTTTCACTCATTAAAATGCCTCAATTCTAAATCTGTTGTCTTCTAAAAAGATCAATCTTTTTCCGTGAACTTCATCATCATCTTTTGACTCTTCACGAGTTAAGATAATAGAGTCTGAAATTCGTTTTGTAAGATAAATCCACTCGGCTTGTTCCCAAGTTGCAAGATCACAATTGTAAGATTCTAAAACACGAACAAGCTCTGGGCTGAGAGAGAATTTAATATCTTCGATTCCTTGAATCGCTCGTGATTCTTCTTTTGTTGTAAGCTCAGACTTGCAAATATCGACGACTTTGTGCACCACACCACAGTTATTGCATTGCGCAAACTTTGGTTGAACAGTGTCAGAGTCGTCGATTATTGAAAATACAACAAATTTATGAAAAACAGGATTCTCAGCATTCTTAAACTGGGGCAAAATGCAATGACATTGTATAAGATGCTTGAGACCTTCCATGTTAAACCTACATACGCTCAGTACTCATGAGATTTACATAATGCTTAACTGAGTTAAATGCCATTTGCTCAATAGCATTTCTAATGACACCATCAACCTTAAGAACTTGATCGTTTGTCATTCCAAACTCATTCTTTAAAAGAACATTAACATTTGAAATCACGCTATCAGTCATAGCACCTGCAACATCACGTGTAAGATTTCCAACCTTGGCTTCTAGACTCATTTAACACTCCTTGTAAAAATTAATCAATACATTACAGATGTAAATCATTTAGAGATCTTGTCAGCAACTGCCGATGCAGCCCAAGCTTCAGGCTTGATGATAGACTCATATCCCATTCCTGTAACATAGCTTTGAGCAAGTTTTGCGATTCTGTTTGAAGAACTCTCTGGATCTGATGCAATGTCTGAATGAATAGTGATTTCAGCATTGGGATTTAATTCACGAATTAAATCAGCAACCACAACAGATCCATGTACTTCATCCATCAATCTTACGTCAAGGCTCTTGTACGTTGTTTTTTCTCTTTTGTCACGCTTATAGAAAAAGCGGCCGCCTTTGCCTTTTCGATAAAGACAAATTGCAGTTGCGAAGTTCCACTTTCCACCAACTAGCTGTGAGTCTGAACCAATAAAGACGCTTGTTTCATCTTCAATATATGAAACAACTTCTTCTATTGTGTGTTGGTTACCACTTGGATCATTCCACATGTTTGTCAATCTCCAGTATTGTGCTACTATTTTCTATTATTTTTTTGAAAGAGTTAAATGAATTTAGCCCTGCTTTTAAAGAAGATGAAGGCAAATTATATTTACCAACTTTTGAAATTCCTGTTCTAAGACACGATCTAGAAAATCTTAACCCAAAATCTATTCTATCACGTATAATTCCGAGTGAAGACTTTTTGTCATTTCCAATCTTTATCGTGACAACTCCTGATCCAATATATTCAATTCTTTTTCTTATAAGCGCTGATTGATTTTCATCAGCTTGTGAAAGGCGAGTTGATAGTCTAGAAACAACGGAATCCACAAGACTTCCAGTGTGTTCAATTTCAGTCATTGATGGTGTGCAAATAATACGATCAGCAAATATTGCATTTTCTATTTTGACATTTGATATGAGCTCACCTTTATCTGAAGATATAACGTGTGAACCAAAGCAGCTTGCCATGTCAGCCATTCCATTCACGCCAACTTCATCAAATGGAATAGTAATAGGAACAACAACGGCTGTCTCTCGCATAATGTTCAAAGCTGTTGTACTATAAATGTCATCTCCAAATCCTCGAGCAAAGACGGCAACAGGAATTTCTTTTTCATATGAATCATTCAGAATTCTATGAAATTCTGATATGCTTTCAACGATTCCGTCTATGAAAACAACCGCACATTTTTGCAATTGAACTTTCGTTGAGCCAAGTGATGAAAAGAATTTTTGATCAGGCTTCCATTTGCAAGATTGAGTGCCATGGACAATCTCAGTTGTTCTAAAATCACCTGAGTCTAAAAGAACTCTTCCACTCCTGCCTGATATTTTCATTGCATCAGAAACGATGTTTCCTGTGAATTCATCAGTCAAAGTTGAAATGCTGTTTTTCAAAATTTCTAAATTAAATCTTTTCCCTTCATTCACTTCAAGCTGATTGCCTGCCAAACAATACAAAAATACAAGGCTTGCACCAGCTGAAACATTTTCACAACTTACCATGCTTTCTAGTATCATGTTTCTAATGCTAGATTCTTCCGCTGAGTCTGAGAAAGCTCTAATGCAATCAGCTTCAGTGTATGTGAAAAGACTGTCATACAATGGAGTTGATAGCAATCTATTAGAAATACTCTCAATAAGAGACTTTGCTATTTTTGAGTATTTCTTAATAGTACCTGCATTCATTGATGATACTTTTCTCTTATAGCTTTCCATTATGGTCCTTAATTATTTGTCCTGATTTGTTGTTTTGGCAGGATGGGCAGGAGTGGCCATTCCTGGGCCTGTAGTATGGTCTGGTTGGTTTGCTGGCCACTACCTGTAGTTGCCTATGGTTAGGCGGCAAATGGTGCCAGAATGCAATCTGGCCGGTTAAATTATATCCCATCAATTTTTGATTGCGCCCAGTCAATTGCACGCCGAAGATGTGGATAACAATTAGCTTTCATGTCACTCCATGTCAACCACGCATACTCATCATGCTCATATATGCCAGTTTCAGGATTCATCATAATTTTAGGAGTCTGTGTTGTCTCAGCAATATAAACTACAACATCTTTTTTTGTGCGTCTTATAACAAAGCATTCATTTCCCCATTTCATGTCACTGTCTTTGACAACAATGTTTGCTTCTTCAAGACATTCACGCTTTGCAGCTTCTAAATTACTTTCTCCAATTTCAACGTGACCTTTAGGAATGTCTATTTTTCCATTTAAATAGAGCCCTAAAACACGAAAAGATCCGCTGCTTTTTGTAACAATGACAAAGCCTGCGGATCTTTCTTTTTTATTTTTGCTTGACATATAAACCTCTTATCTCATTATAGTGAGAAAGGGGCCCAATGATTACGAATCTTGCCAGAGATTACTTGAAGCAAATGCAATATTTTTCAGCAAAGTCTGAAGTTTATCGCATTAACGAACGTAATCGTCTGAAATTCGAACGACGTCATCTAACTCAGGTGTTGAAACCTCAGCTAAAACGACGTCATCAGTTGGTGCGCAGAAACGATGAATTGTTCCTGGAGTAATTCTATATGTCTCACCGGTAGTCATTACCTTTGAGATGCATGTAGGATCTTTTGCACTCCAAGCTTCAATATTTCCAAGCTCAAGAAGCAGGTGGCCGCTCATGACACATATCGTTTCATCTTTTACATTATGATATTGTCTGGAAAGGCGATGCCCTGCTTTAATATGTAGAAACTTACCAACATAGCGAGGAGATTCTGCCCAAATCTCTTCGTGGCCCCAAGGTTTATTTACGATTCTCATAAAAAATCATAAACAACTATTATCATTCATAAACTTGATTACGACCAACCTTTTGGGCAAAATAACTAAGCATTGAACCGGCAGCAATATTTGCTTCCCATTCAATCGGGTTCAAGTGGTGCGGTGGCATATCATGAGGAACAATATCCAACTCATGTTGTCTTAGGTGAAACATTTCATGCGCAATAGACCTAAGAATATCTGCCAAAGCTCTTTCTTTACAATAAACGCTAATACGTTTTTCACTATAAGCACAAACAGCAGTTGTTTTGATTCCCGCAGACTTTCGATTAGCGCTAAGATAGCACTTATAATCACCTGTCAAATTTAAAGAATCATAAACAAAATTCACAAAATCATAAATCATCTTGCGTTGCTTATTAGTAAGATCAAGACCACTAGATCTCATGATCTTTACTTTTTTCTTTGAATGTTGGTCCATCTTCTTTTTATTGAGGATGGACATCAACATTTTCAATGGAGATGATTGTTTCATAAAAAATATATATGCATCATCTCCAAAAATATCAACTCATATGACGCTCTACCAAAGCAGATGAAGATTGAATTTTTCCGCCGCCAACATTAAAAACGACCCAACAATCAATGCTTTTACAAAGATCAAATTCTGGAACATTGGCCGCAGCATCACGATCACCACCTTTTGTAAAGGCAACAGGCCTGAGTATCTTCAAAGCGTCTGTCACTGTCTGGCTACCATCATCCCATGGGACTACGTAATCAACACCCGCAACGCCGGCGATGATTTCCATTCTTTCTGCTTCGGGCATAAAAGCATATCCCTTTTTTCTATTAAGGAATCCGTCACCATTCACAATGACAACAACTTTAAAAGTCTTGTTAGCCCATACGGGCATTTGACCTTTCATCCACTTTGCGTGATCAGCTGTTCCTTGAATGCATCGTAAATGACCTACGTGCATAGGATCAAATCCACCTGACGTGGCAACCAGGACTTCATTATGCTCATCACAATACTTCCGCAACTCTTTAACACTTGAAAAAATCTTCATATTACACCTTTTGAATTGAATCCTTAAAATCAACCGGGAACATTTCCCGATTCTGTCCATAGAATCGATTCCAGTCAGAATCAAGAATGTAACTGATTGCGTGGTCTGTGCTTGAACGAACAGATCGGCCAAGTGATTGAATAATAGTCTTGGAAGTTTGAAGAGGATACCACCAAGTCCACTTTTTCATTTTCTTTTGAACAAGCTTATCACCAAGATAAGGATATGGAACCTTACAAAGAATCTGGAAACGACTCAGGTCACCCTTTAAGTCAACACCTTCAGTCATAGAAGGAGAAACAATGACAGTTGGTTCTTTGCTCTTAAGATGCTTTTCAAGAATTTCATCTCTATTATCAGAGTTATGAGTAAGCAAACGCTTGCTCTTAAAATTCTTCATGATGTAATTTGCGACTTTGTAGCTATGACAATTGTGAACTACAATTCCAGAAACTACAAAGTTGTGATTATCTTCGATCGTAAGATCTCTAACTTTTCTAATAGAATCATTTTCGATGTTTTTAATTCGCATTCTTTCTCCAACATGTTAATATCATTCATTGCCAATTAAACACTCTGTTAAACAGAAATAATGTCATCGTCTATGGTCAAATTTTGTGCTTCCACCCAACCTCGATTTGAGGTCAACAAACGATGATCTGGAGTACAAGTAATAGTTTTGTTATTTTCAAAACTAATTTTGAGACATTGGCGTTGCCCTCTATCAAGGTTTGCAAGTACCTTTTTACTTTCAAAAACTTGAAGTTTTTCAGACCACGTCATAACGTTATCTCCAACTTTGACATCTTTTAAAGCTTTATGATGTCCATCTGACATCATTACAGGCTCGTTTTCATCAATGCAATGAATAATTCCCTTTTCATTTTCGTGCTCACGAACAATTTGCTTAATAGCTTCAAGCATAGTGGGTAGCGTTTTATCAATTTCCGATGCACTCATTTTCCCAATTGGACTGATAATGACTGGACGATTTTCAATTGGGAAAGGCGACGGAATACTAATAAAAGCTGAATCTGCAAGAGGGATTCCAAGGCTTTCACAAAACGCCTGATGATTGATAATCGTAGCAGACATCAACAAAACCTTTCTACCAAGATAGAAAAGAGAGTCATTGGAATATTGTGAAACATCAATAGGCTTAAATTCAAGCTTACGAACTTTCTGTTCAGGTGATTCAATAATATTGAACACCCAATTCTTGACGTCAAAGAACTCAATGAATCGATTGATTTTGCACAAATGCTTATCAAGCATTTCTAGCTGTTTAGAAAGATTTTCAAATTCAGCAACCTTATCTCTAAGGCCTGTGAATTTTTCAAACATAGACTTAATATGAGCAAGATGACTTGAAAGCTTTACACAATAAACGTCTTTAATCCAAAGAAATGCCGAATTCTCATCATGTAGATTATCAGGCATGTCAATGTTCAAAACTGCATTGGCAAAGCGCTCAGACACAGTCACTTCAATAAACTTGCTAAGTTCAGAGTCAGTGTTGTGTGCCTCATCAATTACAAGAACATCACGAGGAGTCAACTTACCAGAATATGTTGTTTCAGCCAAAAAATAACTGAAGTTTGTAATACCTTCAGGTGATGCAATAAACTTCTGTTTTTGCTCCTTATATCTACAGCCAAACATACAAGACTTGTAGAAGTTAGAAGACTTATCCTGCTCTAAATTGACCAGACGCTGGCCTTCAGCACAAGTTTGCTTCTTGTGAAACTTGCATTGATAATTTGCACTTGACTTAAGTGAAACCATTGGACCATTGCAACCGCCAAAGTCACTCAAGTATTGCTCCTGAAGAATCTTTTGGGTTGTGATAAAATATGCACCTCGAGTATAGTCGTCAGACTGATTCAACATCTCGCCAAGAGCGCGAGAAATTGTTACACCAATAGCAGATTTTCCTCCACCTGTTCCAATTTCGCAAATAACAAATTTTTTTCCTGATTTGTAAGCATCAAGAGCAAAATTAATTGCCTTTTCTTGTTCTTCACGAATATTTTCAAATGGAAAATGACTTGACCACATTTCACACGATGTCATTTATTTACCTTTAAATGTTTCTAGTGTTTTTTGAGAAGATAATATCTGCATCAACAAGAGCATCTTCAAATTTTATTTTTTGAAAATCAATTTCAGTGACTATTACAAATTGTAATCCTATTTTTTCAAAAAAATCATTTGCAAATTTACGTTTTAATTCTACTT
>Ga0114968_10000156_pt1 | contig 49845 bp, 44 predicted proteins | sample M_130807_EF_Meta_FD_87020 | JGI IMG/M metagenome (GOLD analysis project Ga0114968, IMG submission 87020) | Freshwater microbial communities from Lake Montjoie, Canada to study carbon cycling - M_130807_EF_MetaG | ecosystem: Environmental > Aquatic > Freshwater > Lake | place: Lake Montjoie... | reverse complement strand
CATCATCGGCTTGCTCATCCAAGTCTACAACAATGAAAGCCCTTCAGCAATCTTGCAATCTGAATTGTTCTTTATCAATGAAATTGGTTTGGCCGAACACCTCTCTCCCACCCGAGCCAACGGCCTTTTAAGCATGGTCAAACGCATGAAAACCGAAGCACTTCAAAGTCTAGCCCAATGAACGAATTAGAAGACCGCATCGTCGAGATGCTCAAAACAATCTACGACCCCGAAATCCCTGTAGACATCTTTGAACTCGGCCTTATTTACGAAGTAAAAGTTGAAACAGACAACCACGTCTTCATCGACATGACCCTCACTTCTCCAAATTGCCCAGTTGCCGAATCTTTGCCTAAAGAAGTCGAAGACAAAGTCGCTAGCGTCGATGGCGTGGCAAGTGCAAAAGTCAATATCGTTTTTGATCCGCCCTGGGACAAAGACATGATGAGCGAAGAAGCAAAGCTAGAATTAGGCTTTCTTTAACAGCGCCTATTGTTTGGTTAGGCTAAAGCGCTTGAGGCGGTATTGCAAGAAATCGTAGTACTCAAAAGTCAGTTGCTTTTTGGTCAACATAATGAGCTTTGCTTGCAAGGTATCTGTCGGGCGTGCAATCTGAATATACATTCCATCAGTGCTCAGAGAAACGGCGGTGTTGTCAAAAAGCACGGAGTCACTGACTTGATACTGCCCAAAATAGGAATAGGTGTAGTCGGCTCTTCCAGACAGCGCATTGCTCAGAAAGGTAAAGCCGCCAACTGCAGTACTGTCATAAAACATAAAACCTTCTCCGTCTTCGATGCGCACCACATTGAGTTTCCAGTTGCCTTCTAGCATTTTTTGTTTCTGCTCCATTTTCGAACATGAAAAAACGACTAAAAACAAGAAAAGATAAACGAGCTTTCTCATGACAACGCAATGGCTAACATACATTTGACACCCACTTCGAGTGCATTTTCATCAATATCAAACTGCGGATGATGCACCGCTGGATTGCTTGCTTTATCGGCAAAACCGGTACCTAATCTGAAAAAACAAACCGGTCTGTGGTGACTGTAAAAAGCAAAATCTTCGGCAGTCATGCGCAAGCCTAATGTTTCAATTTGAGCAGGGCCTATGGTATCTGCTAATATTCCTTTCACTTTATTGGTGAGTATAGGGTCGTTCATTAGAAAGGGATAACCCTCTCCGATAGATACATTTATTTTTGCGCCAAATTGAGCGGCTACTTCACTTGCTTTTTCTTGGAGTGCACTTTTGACCGCTGCACGCCAGGTTTCGTCCATGGTGCGAAAAGTACCTTTGACACTAGCTGTGGCGCTTACCACGTTGGTGCTGCCTAGGGCCTCAAAGCGGCCAAAGGTGAGCACTTGCGGAACAGTACTCGGACAGTTTTCCTGTACAAATTGCTGACACGCTAGCATCCAGGCAATCGCGACATCAATTGGATTGACAAAACGCGCAGGCAAAGCACCATGGCCGCCAACACCTTCTATTTCAACATGAATTTCATCGCTAGAGGCCATGTATAAACCTTCTTTCAAGCCGATTTTTCCAACTGGGAGTTCAGGGTACACATGCAAAGCTACGAGCTCTTTAACCCTTGGGTTCTCTAGCACACCTGCGTCAATCATTAAGCTGGCACCGCCCGGATTTTGCTCTTCGCCTGGCTGAAAAATGAGCTTTACAGGGCGTTTGAGATTTTCTTTATACGCTTGCAAAAGCACAGCCGTGCCGAGCAAAATACTGGTATGCACATCGTGGCCACAAGCGTGCATCCAGCCCGGAACTTGACTTTTATACGGCACCTCATTTTGCTCCTGAATGGGTAAGGCATCGAGGTCAGCACGAAGGGCTAAACAAGGTGTTTGGGAATCGTGATGTGAGGCAGCGATATAAGCCACTATTCCCGTGCCCGCGACACCCTTTTGGTAAGAAATACCATAAGACGAGAGTACGGAACTCACATACGCCATAGTTTCATACTCCTTGAACGAGGGTTCAGGGTGCATATGGAGCTGGCGACGCCAAGCCACTATTTGTGGGACGAGCGCCTGGAGTTGTTGTTGGAGTTGCTCAGGGTTCATCTTTTTGAATGCCGGTATAACCCGCTGATATCATTTGAAAAGAAACGTAGGCCATCAAGAGGCCAAAAATGAGCTTGACCCATGCTTCGGGTAAGCGCAAAGTGAGTTTAGAACCTAAAAAAGCACCAATCACAAAAGTACTGGCAATGACCAAACCAAAGCGCCAATTGACGTTGCCACTGCGCCAATAATTCATGACGGCCAAAACAAGAACAGGTAAAGAAAGGATAAACAACGAAGTACCTTGAGCTTGATGCTGCGAGAGCCCAAGCAAAAAAACGAGTGCAGGCACGATAACTATTCCGCCGCCGACACCAACCAAACCACTGAGCATTCCGGCGGCAAGACCAATGAGTGTAAGCAATAAAATGGTTTGTAGCGACATCTTGAACAAATGTAAGAAGTTTTCGAATCAATCGACCAATTGGTTGCAACCTCTGATGTCTGAAGCTTCTAAACGCCCCTCGAGTAAGAATCCTTGTGGGGTGAGTCGGCCGAGGTCATCGGTTTGGATGAACGCACAACTGTTTTGGTTGGCGAGGTCTATCACGTTGAGGCCACCCTTTTGACCAAATGGCACCTCTTGAAAGGGGTCGTAGGCATCGCGGATACGGATTTGCATCCAGGGTGGGCACGCAAAAGTTTGCGATCGGAGGCAATAGGCTTGTGAAAGCAATTCTGTCATGCCGTATTCAGATAAGATTTGTGGCACACCAAAACCGGCTTGAAGGATTTGATGCAGTGCAACCTTGGAGAGTTCTTGGCGACGGCCTTTCATGCCTCCTGTTTCTAAAATAAAGGCCTCAGGTAGTTCAATTCCCGCCTCGGCTAAATCGAGCAAGGCATATGAAACGCCAAAAACAAATGGTTTTTTACCCGCACTGAGCGTTTTTTGGTACACCGCTTCAACCGCTTCAGGCTTAGTGAGGAAATAACCCGAAAGCACAGAGCCACTCTTTTGAATGAGTTGGTCGACCATATAAATGAGACTCGAGTCTCCGTTTTCTAAGTAGGAAGGTAGCAGTGCAATAAAAACGTAATCAGCAACAGGACCAAATACGCGCTCAAAACCGAGCATCAAGGATGCATGATACCAATTGAGGTCTGTGATATGATGCCGACTTCTCTGTTGCTGTGTGGTACCGCTTGAAAGAAAGGTCTGCTTTATTGCTTTTTCATGGTGAACAATGTTATGACTTTTGAAAAAGGAAATGGGTAAAAATGGTATTTCTTGTATGCTTTTGGGCTGCGCTTTACCAATAATATCTGCGTATTGGCGATAAACCGGAATTTGAGCGTATTGTCGCTCAAACGTGGCTAAGGCCGACGCTTCAAAGTTCGTTGCATCGATTTGCTGTAAATATTGCTGCGGGTCCACGGTACAAAGTTAAGCCTTAGCGGGCAGCAATCGCGAATAAATCGGTAATTTTGAACAAAGAAAATTTCAAGTTGTTGGACTTTATATCATGAAAAAAACAGGCGTTCTCCTCATTCAACTCGGCACTCCAGATTCACCAAGTGTGTCTGATGTCCGCAGCTATTTATCCGAATTTCTCAATGACCCCCGCGTCATTGACATTCCTTACTTAGTTCGCAAAATCCTCGTCAACGGCATTATTGTTCCTTTTCGAGCGCCGAAGTCAGCCAAAATCTACAAAGAGCTCTGGCAGCTCGGCGAAGGAGAATCTCCTTTGCTCACACATAGCTTGAAACTACAAGCTTTACTACAGGAAGCATTCGAGGGGCAAGACGTCACCTTTGAGTTGGCTATGCGCTACAAAAACCCTTCTCTCGATGTTGTTCTAGACCGCATGCACAAAGCCAACTACGACCGTATTATTATTTTACCGCTCTTTCCTCAATACGCTTCAGCCTCCTCTGGTTCAGCGATCGAAAAAGCAATGAACATCATCCGCAAATGGTGGGTCATTCCCGAAATCAAGATCATCAGTCAGTTCTATGACAACGACGGCTACCTCGACTCCATCGTAGAGAACGCCAATAAATTCAATCTTTCTGACTACGACCACATTTTATTCTCTTACCACGGCTTGCCTGAGCGCCAGGTCGACAAAGTCTACGATGGCTCAGACCTCTGCCAAGACCAACCTTGCGAAACCGCCATCAACGACCACAATAAATTCTGCTACAAAGCCACGTGTTATGCCACCACCCGCCTCATCGCAGCGCGTTTGGGCCTTTCCGAAGACCAATACACCGTTTGTTTTCAATCCAGGCTAGACAAAAAATGGCTCACCCCTTTCTCCGATAAAGTCGTGGAAGAATGGGCCGAAAAAGGCGCTAAAAAACTGTTGGTTTTCAGCCCGGCCTTTGTTGCAGACTGCCTAGAAACACTTATTGAAATCGGAGACGAATACCAAGAAATTTTTGAAGAAAAGGGCGGAGAAAAAGTTCAGCTCGTCCCGAGTTCAAATACCCACCCTCTATTTGTAAAAGGCCTGCAGCAACTTATTGAAAAAGAGCTGAGCTAATCCTTGAAACCAAATGGAAATCAACGTACATTTGCAAACTTATTTGAAGAAATGACTATGAATCAAACAGAAAAACTCACTTATAAAGTGAAAGACATCAGTCTTGCTGACTGGGGTCGCAAAGAAATCAAATTGGCTGAAGCCGAAATGCCAGGTCTTATGGCGCTTCGCGAAGAATACGGCAGCAGCAAGCCTTTAGCTGGCGCACGCATTGCAGGATGCTTGCACATGACCATCCAAACGGCCGTTTTGATCGAAACACTCGTCGAACTCGGTGCTGAAGTCACTTGGTCTTCTTGCAACATCTTCTCTACCCAAGATCACGCCGCAGCAGCTATTGCAGCAGCAGGTATTCCTGTTTTTGCTTGGAAAGGCATGAACGAAGAAGAATTCGACTGGTGTATTGAGCAAACTTTATATGCATTTGAAGGCGGCAAAGCCCTCAACATGATCCTCGACGACGGCGGCGACCTCACCAACATGGTCTTTGACCGTTTCCCTGAGCTTACCAAAGACATCAAAGGTCTTTCTGAAGAAACCACAACAGGTGTTCACCGCTTGTATGAGCGCAAGAAAAACGGAACACTCGTGATGCCAGCCATCAACGTCAACGACTCCGTTACCAAATCTAAATTCGACAACAAATACGGTTGTAAAGAATCACTCGTAGATGCCATTCGCCGCGCTACCGACGTCATGATGGCCGGTAAAGTAGCCATTGTTTGTGGTTACGGAGATGTAGGTAAAGGATCTGCAGCGTCTTTACAAGGTGCTGGTGCACGCGTCATCGTTACTGAAATTGACCCAATCTGTGCGCTTCAAGCTGCCATGGACGGTTTTGAAGTAAAACCGCTCGACAAAGTGATTCATCTTGCAGACATCATCGTGACTGCGACTGGCAACAAAAGCATTGTTGTGGGCCGTCATTTTGAGGCCATGAAAGACAAATCTATCGTTTGTAACATCGGTCACTTCGACAACGAAATCGATATGGCTTGGCTCAACAGCAACTACGGTGCTTCCAAAATGGAAATCAAGCCACAAGTTGACCTCTACACTGTCAAAGGCAACGATATCATCGTACTTGCAGAAGGCCGTTTGGTCAACCTCGGTTGTGCAACAGGTCACCCCTCTTTTGTGATGTCCAACTCCTTCACCAATCAAACGCTTGCGCAACTTGAGCTCTGGAACAACAGCTCAAACTACGAAAACGACGTCTATACGCTTCCTAAGCACCTCGACGAAAAAGTAGCACGTTTGCACCTCTCCAAAATTGGTGTAGAGCTCGAAACCCTTTCTACCGAACAAGCCGACTACATCGGTGTCACGGTAGAAGGTCCGTTCAAGCCAGAACACTACCGTTACTAAAATCAGTATACTGCATCAAAAAAGGCGAGCCGTTGGCTCGCCTTTTTTGTATGTCTTTGTTTGTATAGATTACCTGATTTTGAACCGTTTGATCAGATGCGGTAACTTAGTGCCAACTGCATCAAAGGCCCGCCAATTCCTAATTCAGCACCAACAGAAAAGTTATAGTCAATGAAATACCTGAAACCGTAGCACGCTCTAAATGAAACCGGGATAACGAAATTGGCATCGTTAGGATTTTGGTCAATAAGTATGTTGTTTTGCCAAACTGCCCTGGTACGGAAATTACCGCCAAATGCCAAGCCAATGTATTGATCGAGGTTTGGGTCGCGAGAGCCCAAGTGCATGTCAATTCTAAATTGAGGCCTGAAGCGCTGCTTTTCTATTAGGTATGAAGTATTTTGGACTTGCCAGTTACCGTTGAAGAAAATGCTGTCGTTGGTAATATAAGAAGCCTTAGCAGCACCGTACATGAGGTCAACACCTAAACTAACGTCGTCGCTAACCATGTACATCAAACGCAAACCCGATGGCGCTAAACCCGAATAGTTGGGATTGGCGTATGAGGGAATACTTTCTACAGTTGGCATGTTCAAACGCAAAAAGTTGGGATAACCAGCATAGGCATTGAGAATAACATTACCCTTAAAAAGCCCTTGAGCCTGCCCCGCCATGCAGAACAAGCTCAAGATGAGTGAAAATACAATTTTCATAAAATGAAATTACGCTTCCATCAATTTGATGAGGTTAAGGGCTGAACCAGCTCTGAACCACTCAATTTGAGAAGCATTATAGGTATGATTAACTTTGATTTGCTCCGACTGACCATTGCTGTGGTTAATTTGCAAAGTAAGTTGGGTATCTGGGGCAAATGCTTGCAAATCGATGAAGTCGAAGGTGTCGTCTTCTTGGATTTTGTCGTAGTCTGCTTCATTGGCGAAGGTGAGCCCGAGCATCCCTTGTTTTTTGAGGTTGGTCTCGTGGATTCTTGCAAAAGATTTGACCAACACCGCACGGACACCCAAATGACGTGGCTCCATTGCAGCGTGTTCTCTTGAAGATCCTTCTCCGTAGTTGTGGTCTCCGACAACAATAGAGGGAACGCCTGCCGCTTTATAAGCGCGCTGAACTGCCGGTACTTCACCGTATTCACCAGTAAGTTGATTCTTGACTTTATTGGCTTCACCGTTAAAGGCGTTTTCAGCACCAATTAACATATTGTTGGAAATGTTGTCGAGGTGGCCACGGAAACGCAACCAAGGGCCCGCCATGGAGATGTGGTCGGTGGTACATTTGCCTTTTGCTTTGATGAGCAAGCGCGCGCCAGTGATGTTTTGGCCATCCCAAGTTGGGAAGTTCTCTAAAAGTTGGAGGCGCTGTGAGTCTGGTGCAACAGCAATTTCTACGTGGCTACCATCGGCAGCTGGTGCTTGATAACCGTTGTCTTCGACTGCAAAACCACGTGTTGGCAATTCGTCGCCAACTGGCGCTTCTAATTTCACTTGCTCGCCTTTGTCGTTGGTGAGGGTGTCTGTCAGCGGATTGAAACCGAGGTCACCAGCGATAGCCAAAGCAGCAACCATTTCAGGGCTCGTTACAAAAGCGTGTGTATTTGGATTGCCATCGGCACGCTTGGAGAAGTTGCGGTTGAAAGAGTGAACGATGGTGTTTTTTTCTTGTTTTTCAGCGCCTTCACGTGCCCACTGGCCAATACATGGCCCACAAGCATTGGTAAATACTTTGGTACCCATTTTTTCGAAGTCTGCGAGAATGCCATCGCGGTCTGCGGTGTAGCGCACCTGCTCAGAACCTGGATTGATTCCAAACTCTGCTTTCGGCGTAATACCCTGCGCAACTGCTTGCTTCACAATTGAAGCAGCGCGTGCTAAGTCTTCGTAAGAGGAGTTGGTACAAGAACCAATTAAACCCCACTCTACTTGTAAAGGCCAACCATTTGCGGTGGCTTCGGCACGCATTTTGGATACGGGCGTACCGCGGTCTGGGGTAAACGGACCATTGATATGTGGCTCGAGTTCACTTAAATTGATTTCGATGAGTTGGTCGAAGTATTTTTCTGGTTCTGCGTACACTTCTTGGTCACCAGTGAGGTGCTCTGCAATGGCATCGGCAGCAGTAACTACTTCTTGACGGCCTGTTGCGATGAGGTAGCGGCGCATTGATTCGTCGTAACCGAAAGTAGAGGTAGTAGCACCGATTTCAGCACCCATGTTGCAAATGGTTCCTTTGCCTGTACAAGACAACGAAAGTGCGCCTTCGCCAAAATACTCGACAATAGCACCTGTTCCGCCTTTCACGGTAAGGATATCTGCCACTTTTAAGATGACGTCTTTGGCGGAAGTCCAGCCACTGAGTTTACCTGTCAATTTAACACCGATTAATTTCGGGAATTTGAGCTCCCAAGCCATTCCGGCCATGACATCTACTGCATCTGCACCACCGACACCGATAGCCACCATACCCAAACCACCTGCGTTCACGGTGTGGGAGTCGGTACCGATCATCATGCCGCCCGGAAACGCGTAGTTTTCCAAAACGACTTGGTGGATGATGCCTGCTCCTGGCTTCCAGAAGCCAATGCCGTATTTATTGGAAATGGAAGAAAGGAAGTTGAATACTTCGTTGTTTTGATTGAGGGAGTCTTGTAGGTCTTTGCTCGCACCTACTTTGGCTTGGATGAGGTGATCGGCATGAACTGTAGACGGTACCGCAACGCGTTTTTTACCAGCTTGCATAAACTGCAATAGCGCCATTTGAGCGGTTGCATCTTGCATGGCTACGCGGTCTGGAGCGAAATCGACGTAAGACTTTCCGCGTTCAGAGGCTGTAGTAGCTTCTCCTTCCCAAAGGTGGGCGTAAAGGATTTTTTCGGATAAAGTAAGCGGACGGCCCACTACTTTACGCGCTGCAGCAATACGAGCAGGGTAGCGCTCGTAAACGCGTTGGATCATGTCGAGGTCAAAAACTTTCATAGTGCGATGTTGTGATTTTTAATGCGCACCAAATTTACGGATTTTAAACTATTTCCTTCGATTTTAGGCGGCTAAAATTTATGTTTTACCAGTATTGAGTAGCCCTGTAAAGCGAAATATTTGGACATTTTCGATTGAAGGTTGTAACTTGCCTCATAAAACAGATACATGAATTGGTTTTTTATGTCACTACTTTGCTGTCTTTTCCTGACAAACGACGGTGTCTACCAAAGGGGCAAAGCCTCTTTCTACGCGCAAGCCATGAATGGCAGGCGTACCGCTTCGGGGCAAATTTATTGTTCGGATAGCCTGAGCGCCGCACACGCCCGCTTGCCTTTTGGTACTCGAGTTGCCGTGCGCAACCTTAAAAACGACTCAATAGTTGTGCTGCGCATCATTGACAGAATGTCGGCATCGAGTAACCGAATCATTGACGTGAGTTGGGCAGCAGCTAAAAAACTTAATTTTGTGCGAGATGGGCTGGCACAAGTCGAGCTCACGCTCATCGACACCATTCCTCTCAAATGAAGCAGCTTCCTTTTCATCAGCTCAACATCATCGATCTTTCTACAGTACTCGCTGGGCCTTCTGTCGGTACTTTTTTTGCCGAACTCGGGGCGCGCGTTCTTAAAATTGAACACCCCATATACGGCGATGTCACCAACACCTGGCGCTTGAAACAAGAAAGCGATTCAAGCAAGCAAAGCGCCTATTATTCAAGCGTAAATTACCTGAAAGAAAACTTGGCACTCGATTTAACTATTGAGGCCCACTATGCTCTTTTTCAAGCGCAACTCAAAGATGCGGACATCGTTTTGATGAATTTCAAAAAAGGAGATGACGCCAAACTTAGAGTGCAGGCCGAAGACCTGTGGGCAATCAATCCTGGTTTAATTATCGGGAAAATATCTGGCTTCGGTTCTCAAAACGACCGCATTGCCTACGACCTGATTTTACAAGCTGAAACTGGCTTTATGGCCATGAATGGCACGCCAGAAAGCGGCCCTGTTAAAATGCCAGTGGCGCTCATTGATGTGCTAGCTGCCCATCAGCTCAAAGAAGGTTTGCTACTTGCTTTGATGCAAAGAGCGCAGCACCCAGAAGGCCAAGTGGTGAGCGTTTCACTTTACGACGCTGCCATCTGCAGTTTGGCAAATCAGGCGGCTAATTACCTAATGTGTGCCCAAGTGCCTCAGCGCATGGGAAGCCTGCACCCCAATATTGCACCTTACGGTGAAATCTTCCAATCAAAGGACGGAAAGCTGCTCACCTTTGCTATTGGCTCCGACCTCCACTTTTATAAATTATTAAAATCTTTAGACCTTTTGGAACTAGAAGAAGAGGTCCAATTCAAATCCAACATTGAACGCGTCAAAAACAGAACAGCGCTAGCGAAAATCATCCAAGAAAAAGTGGGCGAGCTTCTTGCAGCACCCTTACTTTCCAATCTTCAAGAACTTGGCGTGCCGGCCGCACAAATTCAAACGCTCGACCAAGTATTCACAGATCCAAATGCACAAGAATTGATCAGAGTAGAACAAATTGGCAGCCAAAACACCAAACGCGTTTCACAAATTGCCTTTAAATTTGAAGCATGATCCGCAGTCCACAAAATGAATCCGAATGGCATGCTTACTTTGAGCTGCGCTACCACGTCTTGCGCGCACCATGGGGTCAAGCAAAAGGAAGCGAAAGAACTGCAGATGAAGCTCATCACCAGCATTTTGCCTATTTCAATCAGGATAACCAAATCATTGGAGTGGGTAGACTTGATCAGACAGCACCTCATGTGGGCCAGGTTAGATTCATGGCTGTTACTTCAAACCAGCAAGGTAAAGGTATTGGCAAGGCAATAATGGATGAAATTGAAGAATTTTGTAGAGCCCAAGGTTATCTGCAAATCATTTTACATGCCAGGGAGGTGGCACTCCCGTTTTATCAAAAATTAGCTTATCAATTGGTGGCGCCTTCTCACCTGCTTTTTGGTGAAATTCAACACTATCTGATGGAAAAATCCCTTGAAGCATGACCGAAAACGATTACGTACTTTCCGAATTCTACAAAATCATTACGCCCAACAAAGTCGGTATGTTCGAGCGAATTGCGCCGCAGCGTAGCCGCCATTTGGTTGTAGGGCTAGAAAACATCCAACAAGACCACAACGCTTCCGCCATCATGCGCAGCATGGATTGCTTGGGTTTTCAAGAATTGCACCTCATCGAAAAGAACAACAGTTATCAATTCCAAAGAGATATCGCCCTCGGCGCCGCACGTTGGCTAGATGTAGTGCAGCATCAAGAGGGCCCCGAACCGGTCTTGGACGCCATTGCACAACTTAAAAACAAAGGATACCGCATCGTGGCCACTTCTCCACACCACAAAGCCGTGACCCCTCAAACCATAGACATCTCCAGACCCATCGCGCTTTTTTTTGGCGCTGAAAAACACGGCATTTCGGAAGAATTGCTCCACAACGCCGATGAACTCTTGCACATCCCAATGCACGGCTTTACCGAAAGCTTCAATCTTTCTGTGTCTGCAGCAATAGTGTTGAGTGCTCTTCGGACGCGATTGGAGGCCAGTAAGTTCGATTGGTTGTTACCAAAAGCAGCTCAAACAATGCTGAAAATTGAATGGTGTGAGCGCATCTTGAACGGCGGACCACAACTTGCACAAAAATTTCGCGAAGAATTTAAAAAAGATTGATAACTTTGAGTGTATACTCATCATAAACAAATACTTATGGGAAAAGGAGATAAAAAAACGACCAAGGGAAAACGCAGTATGGGTTCTTTTGGCAAGACCCGAAAACGCAAAGCAGACGCCCCCATTATCGTGGTTAAAAAAGAAAAGCCAGTAAAGGCTGAGCCAAAAGCAAAGGTGGCAGCCGCAACTAAAAAACCAGCCACCAAAAAAACGACCACAAAAAAATCTGAATGATCCAAAGAGCTGCCTTCGCAGCTCTTTTTTTTTGCAACTTTGCACTGCATAGCAAACATTAATCAACAAATATGAAACACAATTTCGGCGCAGGCCCTTGTATCTTACCCCAAGAAGTATTTAAAGAAGCTGCTGCAGCTGTCCTGGACTTCAACGGTTTATCTATTTTAGAGGTGTCTCACCGCCACAAAGATTTTGTGGCAGTTATGGATGAAGCGATAGATTTAGTGAAAAAAGCCTTAGATGTGCCAGCTGGTTATTCTGTAGCCTTTTTGCAAGGTGGCGCTACTTTAGGTTTCACCATTGCAGCGCTCAACATGCAGCGCCAAACCAAGCGCGCAGGATATATGAACACTGGGACTTGGGCAAGCGGAGCCATTAAAGAAGCCAAAAAAGTAGGTATAGATGTCGATGTTTTTGCTTCATCCGAAGACCAAAACTTTACCTATATCCCCAAAAATTATGTCGTCCCGACAGACGTCGATTACATTCATTACACAAGTAACAACACCATATACGGCACCCAATTCAAGGAGCTCCCAAAAACGAACTTGCCATTGGTTTGCGATATGTCTTCGGATATTTTTTCCAAAAAAATAAACGTAGCCGACTACGACCTGATCTATGCTGGCGCTCAAAAAAATCTAGGGCCAGCTGGTGCCACACTATACATCGTCAAAGATGAAGCGCTTGGCAAAAGCTCCGCTCAGTTCATGCCTACTTACCTAGACCTCAAGCAACAAGTGGAGAAAGAATCAATGCTCAACACACCACCAGTGTTCAGTGTTTATGTCTCGATGCTCAATTTGCGCCACTTATTAGCCAACGGAGGCGTGAACGCACAACAAGCCAAAAACGAGGCCAAAGCAAATTTACTTTACAACGAGATCGACAGCAACCCTTCTTTCAAAGGAGCTGTTGCCACCGAAGACCGCTCCCAAATGAATGTCACGTTTTTACTCACCGACGAGAGCAGAAGCGCCGAATTCGACGAAATGTGGAAAGCGGCAGGTATTGTTGGCTTGCCTGGCCACCGCTCTGTTGGCGGTTACCGCGCATCTATGTACAATGCCCTACCGCTCGAAAGCGTGCAGGTATTAGTAGACGTCATGAAAGCATTTAACAGCAAAGGATAAGATGAAAATTTTAGCGAACGACGGCATTTCCGATCTCGGAAAATCCCTTTTAGAAGCAGCTGGCCATGAAGTCAGTACCAATAAAGTAGCGCAAGAAGCACTTGCAAGCGCCATCAACGAACAAGGATTTGATGCCGTTTTGGTACGCAGCGCCACCACCGTGCGCAAAGAAGTCATTGACGCTTGCCCTGGCTTGCGCCTGATCGGGCGCGGCGGTGTAGGCATGGACAACATCGATGTAGCCTACGCCCGCGAAAAAGGCCTCACCGTGATCAACACGCCCGCTTCCTCTTCTCAGTCGGTGGCGGAACTCGTCATGGGTCAGCTTTTCTCCATCTCCCGATTTTTGTACGACTCCTTCAAAAATATGTCGACCGGAGATTTCTCCACCCTCAAAAAGAACTATGCAAAAGGCGTAGAGCTCCGCGGAAAAACAATAGGCATCATCGGTTTTGGACGCATTGGCCAAAGCTTAGCCACCTACGCACTCGGTGCGGGCATGAAAGTCATTGCCATCGAGCGCAAGGCGCGCATTCAACCAATTGCATTAAAAATCGGCGGACAAACCATCGAAATTCCTGTTAAAGTTGTTGCCGACCTCTCAGAGGTAATTGATCAGCTCGACTATATTTCCATTCACGTGCCCAAGCAAGCCGATGGTGGCGCAGTCATAGGCGCTACTGAATTCCAACGCATGAAAAAAGGCGTGCGTTTGGTGAATGCAGCGCGCGGTGGAGTCATTGACGAACAAGCCCTACTCGAAGCCCTCAACAACGGCACCGTTGCAGCTGCAGCGCTAGATGTTTACGAAAACGAACCGAATCCACTCAAGGAGCTGATCAATCATCCAAACATTGCCTGCACACCGCATATTGGCGCAGCTACCTTAGAAGCCCAAGACCGCATCGGCGAAGAACTCGCAGACCTCATCATCGCTTTTGCCAAAGAAGCATAAGTGCAAAACTCAAGCAAATAAAAAAAGCGAAGGGTCCCCTTCGCTTTTTTTATTTGCTGAACGCACGAAAATTTAAGCTTCCATAATAGCAATGCTTTCAATGCTATCGCCCTCGCGAATTGAATCTAAAACATCCAATCCTTCAAAGACCTTTCCAAAAACAGTGTGCTGACCATCTAGGTGCGCAGTGTTGTTGCGCGAGTGGCAAACGAAAAATTGAGAACCACCGGTATTGCGACCTGCATGTGCCATTGACAAAACACCGCGGTCATGATATTGCTTGTCTCCTTTGGTTTCGCAGTCAATTTGGTAACCCGGGCCACCTGTACCCGCCATGCCGCTCGCACCATCGCGTGTGTTAGGGCAACCTCCTTGAATCACAAAATCGGGAATCACGCGGTGCCACTTGAGCCCATTATAAAACCCGTCTTGGGCTAATTTGACAAAATTGGCTACAGTATTTGGTGCCGCTTCTGCAAAAAGTTCTGCGTGCATTTCGCCTTTGCTAGTTGATATAATTGCTTTCATAAGATTTTTTGTGGCAAAAATACAGCTATTTTAGCTGATATTTTGTTGAAAACTCAGTTGATAAAGCACTTTTCATTTGAGTTGCAGCAGATGAACCGAATGTTAAATTTGTAATGAAGCAAATTCCAAATCGACATGTTTAGCTCCTTCACCAAGAAAAAATTATCTGACAACCAGGTTGCCAACGTGTTTATCAACGGTATTTTTGATAGCGTAGACAACGGCTTTACCGAGGTTGCCGCTATGATTAACGAAGACAGCGTTTTTGTAGAGAGCCCAAATATCTCTAGCGCCGACTCCGGTCAATTCGGTCTCATTGTTATTGTCGGTAATTTATCCTTTTTAGAAAGTACTTTTGAATCCGAGCAAGCAGCACGCGTAGAACAGCTCATTTTTGAGAAACTAGCTCCAATCTACGAAATGAGCGTTGGCGAATTTTCAAAACATGATCCGCGAATACCAGAGCTTCATTATGCGCGTCAATCATCCGTCTAAAAACTGGATTTACGGCATGTCAAAAGCGATTTTCCACAAATACGGCCTTTACGAGTTTCAAGACGATTACTTCAAGCGCATGCAGGCGCCCAATCCTTTATTTCTCAAACGCATGGACGAAGTCATGGTCAACTTTGTCTGGAACTGGGATGCCTTCTTCAAAAAGTTCCGCATCTAAGGGCATCCTGCTCTCTATTCTTGCCCCTCCACAAGTTCTTCATGGGCGTGAACAGGTTTTCTGAACACAATTTTACCGTCAAACATGTCCATCACCACATTCTGTGTTTTATCCACTTTTTGAGACAGGATGGCTTTGGAAAGTTCGTTGAGTACTTGCTTTTGAATGACGCGCTTCACCGGTCGCGCGCCAAAAAACGGGTCGTAACCAAGCGTGAGGATGTGCTCAAAAGCTTCTGGTGATACTACCAAATTGAGGTCCGATTCGCGCAGCTTTATTTTGAGCTCATCGAGCTGCATCGAAACAATTTGTGACACTTCTTTTTTAGTTAGCGGTAAAAAGAGGATGCTCTCGTCTATGCGATTCAGGAATTCTGGGCGAATGGTTTGACGCAGCAGTTCAAGGACTTCTACTCTGGTAGTTTCGGCAACATCTGGATAGGCCGACTCTTTGGCTTTTTCAAAACGCTCATGAATGAGAGCGGAACCTAGGTTGGAAGTCATGATGATCAGCGTGTTCTTGAAGTTTACCAAACGGCCTTTGTTGTCGGTGAGCCTCCCGTCGTCGAGCACTTGCAGCAAAATATTGAAAACGTCCGGATGGGCTTTCTCGATTTCGTCGAGCAAAATTATCGAATAGGGTTTTCTGCGCACGGCTTCCGTTAGCTGCCCTCCTTCTTCATACCCGACGTAGCCCGGAGGCGCGCCAACGAGTCTGCTCACAGCATGTTTTTCTTGGTATTCGCTCATATCGATGCGCGTCATGGCTTGTTCGTCGTTGAATAAATATGCGGCGAGCGCTTTGGCCAATTCTGTCTTCCCGACACCTGTAGTGCCCAAGAAAATAAAGGAGCCAATAGGGCGCTTGGCATCTTGAAGCCCTGCCCTACTGCGGCGGATCGCATCGGAAAGCGCCGTAATAGCCTCTTCTTGCCCAACCACACGCTTGTGTAGCTCTTCTTCTAGGCGCAATAGCTTTCCGAGTTCACTTTCGAGCATTTTGCCCACTGGAATGCCGGTCCATTTCGAAACCACTTCTGCAATTTCAGCTACATCCACCACCTCTTTGATGAGTTTAACCTGAGACTCCATGGCTTGCTGCAACAATTTCATTTTTTCCAAAGCCTCCTCGGCCTCTTTGATTTTGCCATAGCGCAACTCAGCCACCTTTGCGTAATCGCCCATGCGCTCTGCGGCATCTGCTTCAAATTTGAATGCTTCTATTTCTTCTTTGGCGCGCTGAATTCCTTCAATGAGGTCTTTTTCTGCTTGCCAGCGGCTTTGCAAACTCGTGCGCTGTTCTTGCAACTTTGCTAGTTCCTCGGATACTTGCTGCAAGCGTTTTTGATCGTTCTCGCGTAAAATGGCTGCTTTCTCGATTTCTAACTGCATGATTTTGCGCTCTACTTCGTCGAGTTCTTCGGGCTTGGAATTGATTTCCATGCGCAATTTAGCAGCTGCTTCATCGATAAGGTCAATAGCTTTATCTGGTAAATGGCGGTCCGTGATGTAGCGCTGTGAGAGCTCCACAGCTGAAATGATTGCGGCGTCTTTGATAAGCACCTTGTGGTGGTTTTCGTATTTTTCTTTGATGCCACGCAAAATAGAAATAGCATCTTCGGTGCTGGGTTCGTCAATGACAACCGTCTGAAAACGTCGCACAAGTGCTTTGTCTTTTTCGAAGTACTTTTGGTATTCATTGAGGGTAGTGGCTCCCACTGCACGCAGCTCGCCCCTTGCTAGTGCCGGTTTTAAAATATTGGCTGCATCCATAGCACCCTCTCCACCACCAGCGCCCACTAGTGTGTGAATTTCGTCGATGAATAAAATGATTTCTCCCTCCGCAGCAATGACCTCCTTGACAACCGCTTTGAGCCTTTCTTCAAATTCCCCTTTGTATTTGGCCCCGGCAATCAAAGAACCCATATCCAGGGAATAAACCGTTTTTGACTTGAGGTTCTCAGGTACATCGCCTGAAATAATGCGGTGAGCCAAACCTTCGGCGATAGCAGTTTTTCCTACGCCCGGCTCCCCAATGAGTATGGGATTGTTTTTGGTGCGGCGCGTTAATATTTGCAGTACCCTTCTGATTTCGTCATCCCGACCAATAACGGGATCAAGCTTGCCGTCTTTGGCTAAAGCATTGAGGTTTTTCGCATATTTTTCTAATGTTTGGTAATTTGCATCTTGTTGGGCATCTTGAACTTGTTGTCCGTTTCTGAGTTCCATAATCTGATTTTTTAAGTTGTCTTCTGCTAATTTGAGGTCTTTGAGATAGCGAGCGGCTGGATCTTTACCCTTGAGTAGTGCCAAAAAAAGGATTTCAAGCGCTACGAATTGATCTGAGAATGCCTCTTTTTGGGCTACGGCTGCGCGCAGTAAATTTTGCAAATCTGAACTGGCGTAGGGCAGCGTGCCTCCTGAAACTTTCGGGAAAGATTGTACTATAGCCATCGCGCCTTTGAGCACTTCACTAGCTTGTAAATTATTTTTCTTGAGCAAATAGCCAATGACATCTGGCGCTTGACTGAGCAACACAGCCAGTAAATGCCCGGGTTCAATCGCTTGGTGACCGTTGGCTAGCGCTAAACTTTGCGCTTGCTGCAACATTTCCTGAGAGCGGTGGGTGAATTGATTTAAATCCATGTGCTGTGTTTTGTTGTTGCAAAAACACGCTCAAATGCTACACCATCACATTACTTCATGACAATATTTCCGAATTTCAATGGTGTTAGAGTGACAATATTTCCGAATTTCAGTAAAAACACCGATTTCTCAGCTGTCAATGTAACCATTGCTCCGACACTTGCGTTAAGCTGCACAACTCATGAATGATCCGGACAACGGACTAAAGGTATTCTTGCAACAATGCCACATGGGGCACGCAAGAATTGTTTGTTGTTTGTTTGAAAGTCTCGCTACGGCGGGACTTTCCTTTTTTATTCCACGCAGTTCATGACCTCCTCAAACCAACGCACCTTGTCTTTGTCTTTCATTGATTCCCCTTTTTGGGCACAAGCATCCATCATTTCACGATCTTGTTCGGCAATTGGCTTGGCCAATTCTTTTCCGCAGGTACAGGCATCTGGGTCAATAGTTGAACAACTCGACAAAAAGAAAAGGCTCGCAAAGAATAGAATTTGTTTCATGCCTTAAAGATAAGCATTTCGTTTGCTTTTTGTATTTTCGTAGCCATGCGCAAGGTCCTTTTTCTCCTCCTCGTGATAGGCTCAAGTTTTTCTCAGAGCTGGGCTCATGAATTTTATTTCGCATACGCCGAGCTAGCCTACAACGAAATGAATCAAAAATTTGAAGGAACACTCATCTTTACCACTCATGACCTCGAAAAAGCACTTGAGCCAAAAGGGTCGCTGATTGGCAAATTAGAACAGAGTGATGAAAGCTCCCCCATCCGAGCACAACTAGAAAAATACATCAATCAACACTTGCACATTTCATATGGCTGTGCACTCGATTCGAATTCCTTTGATGCCGTTTGCCAGACCCAATTTATCTTAGAAGGCATCTCACCCTCTCTGAATGGCACCATTGAATGCTACATCTCGGCGCCAGCCAAGCTGCTATATTTACCAGCGTACCTCAAACTAAATTACTCAACAATATTAAATGTGAAATTTGATGCCTTATTCGAATCCTTTTCGGGGCAACAAAACAAACTCACCCTCATTTACAGAAACCAAAAAGAAACCCTGAATTTTATTCCAGGTAAAGAAATGCAAAAAATTCCCCTCAAGCCATGAAAAAATTACTAATCGCTATTTTCACTCTTTCCAGCAGTACGCTATTGGCCCAAACCAAATTTGCACAGCTCGACCAACTCTTGCCAACAGCTAATAGCTATCGCGCTGCTTCAGGAGCACCTGGCCACGCCTACTATCAGCAAAAAGCCGATTACAAAATGACGCTCGTACTCGACGATGCTAAACAGCGCTTGGATGGTGTCGAGACCATCACCTACACCAATAACTCTCCTGACCCACTGGCTTATCTTTGGTTGCAACTCGATCAAAATATCTACGATCAAAATGCAGATAGCAAAGTCATTGAGATCGAAAAAATGGAAAACTTCAAGAGTGTTGCCGATTTGCGCAAGCGCGATTTTTATTACGACGGCGGTTTTAAAATTGAGCGCATTACCAACATGAGTGGTCAGCCAATGAAATACTTCATCAACAAAACTATGATGCGCATCGACCTAGCCAAGCCGCTTTTACCTGGTCAGAGCATTTCTTTTCAAATCAAATGGTGGTATAACATCAATGACCGCATGCAAGTAGGTGGCCGCTCCGGTTACGAATATTTCGAAACAGATCAAAACTACCTCTATACAATTGCGCAGTTTTTTCCACGCATGTGCGTCTACAACGATGTCACAGGTTGGCAAAACAAACAATTCCTGGGGCGCGGTGAGTTCACGCTTCCTTTCGGAGATTACGAGGTGAGCATTACGGTACCTGCAGATCATGTGGTTGCCGCTACGGGCGAATGCCAAAACTATGCGAGTGTCCTGACCGCAGAGCAACGCAAGCGCTATGAGCTGGCTAAAAAATCCGATAGCCCCGTCATTATTGTGACGCAAGCCGAGGCCGAAGCCGCCGAAAAAGATAAGGCCTCAAAAACCAAAACCTGGGTTTATAAAGCCACCAATGTACGCGACTTCGCATTTGCAAGCTCTCGTAAGTTTATTTGGGATGCACAAAAGCAAACCGTCGGCAACAAAGACATTTTGTGCATGAGTTATTATCCAAAAGAAGGCAATCCGCTTTGGGAACGCTACTCTACCAAATTGGTCGCGCACACCATTAAAACCTATTCCAAATACACCATCAATTATCCTTATCCGGTGGCTATTTCTGTGCATTCTAAGTGGATTGGCATGGAATACCCTATGATTTGCTTCAACGGCGGCAGACCCGAAGCAGATGGCACTTATACTGAAGGTGAAAAATACGGCATGTGGGGCGTCATCATCCATGAGGTGGGTCACAACTTCTTCCCAATGATCATCAACTCTGACGAGCGTCAATGGACCTGGATGGACGAAGGACTCAATACTTTTGTGCAATACCTCACTGAACAAGAATGGGAACGCGACTACCCAAGCCGCCGCGGCCCAGCATACATGATCGCAGACTACATGCGCGGCGACGTCAGTGGCATCTCACCCATCATGACCAACTCAGAATCGATCCAACAATTTGGCAACAACGCCTACGGAAAGCCCGCCACTGCACTGAACATATTGCGCGAAACCATAATGGGTCGCGAACTATTTGACTACGCCTTCAAGACCTATTGCGAGCGCTGGGCTTTCAAACACCCGACCCCTGCCGACTTCTTCCGCACTATGGAAGACGCCTCAGCTGTTGATCTCGACTGGTTTTGGCGCGGTTGGTTCTACTCCACTGACCACGTTGACATCGCTGTAACGGACGTCAAGTGGTTCCAACTCAATACCCAAAACCCAGAACTCGAAAAGGCCTTTTTACAGTCCAAAGACACACAAAAAGATGTCCATATTGGCGTGACGCGCAATCAAACGGCCATTGGCCAAACCGTCAATGAGCGCGACCCACAAATCGACGACTTTTACGGCAAGCGCAATATTTACGCTGTAGATGCTCTCGACCTAAAAACCTATGAAAGCTTTGTAGCCAAAACAAGCGCCGAAGACCTGGCTTACCTCAACGCAGGCAAGGAACTTTACGAACTTACTTTTGAAAATTTAGGCGGTTTAGTAATGCCGCTCATCATCGAGGCTACCTTCGCCGATGGCAGTACAAAACTGACGCGCATTCCAGCAGAGATTTGGCGCATAGAAGAACTCAAAGTGAGCAAAGTTTTTGTTTTCGACCAACCTGTCGTTTCTTTCAGACTAGATCCGTTCTTAGAAACTGCCGACACCGACCTCGACAACAACACCTGGCCGCGCAGCTTGCAACCTACGCGCTACCAACTTTACAAACAAGAACAAACCCGAGAAAACCCAATGCAGCGCCAACAGCGCCTAGAACAAATGCAGCGCGGAAACTAGCTGCAACAAAAATTATTTAGCGCAATAATAATTTTGGAAAGAAACCTATTCTTGTAGCAAAGCTGATATGAGCAAATATAATAAGTGACTGGTCTGTATATAGAAGTATTTTTACTGAAACGCACTGAATATTAGGCTAAAAAAGCAACCACAAAAAAAGATGAACGTTCTTGAGCCATGAATAATTAATTTAAATTTGCCTACCACCTAACCTAAATGCACATGTTCAAGAAGATTTTCTTCTCTTTATTCTCCCTCTCCGCATTCGTTACTCAGGCGCAACAATCTGTCACATTTAACTACACTGGCGCTGTTCAAACCTGGACTGTTCCGCCATGCGTATATTCAATTCAAGTTGATGTACGCGGTGCGAAAGGCGGAGGTATTTTGGCCACTCCTTTTACAGGTTCTGGACAAGGGGGCAACGGCGCACGCGTGCAGCACCCAAGCATTGCGGTTACGCCGGGTCAAGTGTTGGAAATATATGTTGGAGGTAACCCAAGTGGAACAACAGGCGGTTGGAACGGTGGTGGAAACGGACAAGCTAGCCCTTCAAATAATCAATACTCATCCAAAGGCGGAGGCGGAGCTTCCGATATCCGTATAGCACCATATGCCATGAACGACCGTATTGTTGTTGCGGGTGGTGGTGGTGGTCGTGCAGGCGGTTCAGGTCAAGCCAATTATCAAGCTTCAGGCGGACAAGGCGGTTGTGCTATTGGCCAAACTGGATTAGGCTCCCCATTTACAAATGTTGGCGGTGGTGGAGGTACGCAAACTGCAGGGGGTAACGCTGGCCCACCATGGAATGGCGGCCAACCCGGAACAGCAGGTAGCATCGGGCAAGGTGGAAATGGGGGCCTGTATGCAACTGCATCAGGTGGCGGTGGCGGTGGCGGTTATTTCGGTGGCGGTGGCGGCGGTTCTGACAACTGTTGTGTTGGTGCCAACGGCGGCGGAGGCGGCGGCGGCGGCTCAAGTTTTTATCCAGCGGGTGGTACTTGCACGCAAGGTTTTCAGACTGGAAATGGTCAGGTAGTGATTACGTACATTGTTGGCAATATGACTGTTGCTAACAACGGTCCTTATTGCGTCGGAAGCCAAATTAACCTCACTGCAACAACCGGTGCGCCAACCTATACTTGGACCGGCCCTAATGGGTTTTCTTCCGTCTTTCAAAACCCAAGCATAGCTAATTGCACCGCAGCAATGGCCGGTGTTTATACCCTGACCTATGATGCCGGAGGATGTATTGCTACAGCCACAACTACTGTAGTGATCAACACACCAATATTGCCAACCTTTAACCAGATTGCTCCTATTTGTGAAGACGCACCTGCTCCGGGCTTACCGAACTTATCTACAAATAGCCCCGTCATTCAAGGAACCTGGAACCCAGCTGTAATCAATACAGCCAACTCGGGTACCTCTACCTATACATTTACACCAAACGCTGGTATTTGTGCAACCACGTCCAATATGAATATTCAAATCTTGCCTAACCAACAAACTACCTTTAACCAGATTCCTGATTTGTGTATCAATGGTGTAGCTCCGGCCTTACCGACAGCTTCTACCAACAACATTCCTTACACAGGTGTTTGGAGCCCTGCAACGATTTCAACCGTCAATGCAGGTACCTTTACCTATACATTTACACCAACTGCTGGCCAATGCGCCTTCCCTGCCACCATGGATATCGTGGTACATGCGCTCACTACACCACAATTCAATCCAATGGGTCAAATTTGTCAGTTCATGACGAACGTTATAATTCCAACAACCGCGGCTAACACCTCAAGCTATTTAAATGGACCGCTCATCACGGGTAGCTGGAACAACCCTACGGTGATCACAACAACACCTGGCACCGTGAATTACACCTTTACTCCAAACCCGAACCAATGTGCCACTAACCTTACCTTCCCCATCACGGTAGATCCACTTATTTTGCCGCTATTCACACAAATTCCGCAGTTGTGTCAAGATGATGCCAATCCAATCTTCCCGACTACATCCAACAATGCACCCGGCATCACTGGCACGTGGACGCCACCAAACATAGACACCTCCATTCCTGGCATCATTACCCATACATTCCTCCCAGATCCAGGCCAATGCGGCGACACCACAGACATGACAATCACCATCGTGCCTGCTGTTCCGCCTGTATTTGTTGCAGATACGCTCTCGGGCTGCAATCCACTACTCGTCAACCTCTCGACCATCGGTGCGGTTCAAGGAGCTGTTTATACTTGGTATTGGGGCGGAACCCAAATTGGTCAGGGTAGTAACTTTGCTTACACTTTTGATGCGAGTGGCTACCACGACATCACTTTGGAATACAACTTGTTGGGCTGTATCGAAACCACAACTTACAACGACTACATTTACATGGAAAGCTACCCAGAAGCTTCTTTCGCGGCGCTTCCTGGCGCACTCACAGAAAGCACCATGCCCATACAGTTTATGAACAATTCAGTTGGTGCACTTACTTATCTCTGGGACTTCGATGACAACACAACAAGCACTGAAGAGAGTCCTAACCATATGTATGTGGGTGTCTCAGAAAATTTGCTCGTCACTTTAACCGCCTACACTTCTCTAGGTTGCTCGGACGAATACCAGCTTAATATACCTGTTATTTCTGAGCCAATTTATTATGTGCCAAATACTTTCACACCAGATGAAGACGAGCATAATCAAAATTGGCAAGCGATTTTCACTACCGGATTTGACCCATTTTCCTTCCATTTAGCTGTTTTCAATCGCTGGGGCGAAGTCATATGGGAAACTCAAGATGCTACCCAAGCATGGGATGGCACTTACGGCCCAGACGGAGTCAAAGTTCCGTCAGGTATGTATACTTGGAAATTACAATTCGAAACCAAAGAAAATGACTATCGCAAGATTGTCACGGGAAGCGTAAACCTTATCAGATAAGTTCGAACGCATTGCAACAAATAAGGCGAGTAATAGCTCGCCTTATTTGTTGTACTCATTTTTCAGTTATTCATTTATTTTTTTCGGAAGAAAATTCGAACTGGCACCCCTTCAAAATTGAAATGTTCGCGCAAACGATTTTCTAAAAAGCGCTTGTACGCATCTGTAAGGTATTGCGGTAAGTTACAAAAGAAGGCAAAGCTTGGGGAATGCGTAGGCAGCTGCTGAACGAACTTAATGCGAATATACTTGCCCTTCATAGCAGGAGGTGGTGTTTGGGCAATCACCTCGAGCATGACCTCATTGAGTTCGTGGGTTGGAATTTTACGGGTTCTGTTTTCAAATACTTGCATGGCGGTTTCGAGCGCTTTGTGAATGCGCTGCTTTTCAATTGCTGAAGTAAAGATGATAGGCACGTCGTTAAAAGGCGCTAATTGCTCGCGTAAGTTAGCTTCAAACTTGACCATTGTATTTTGATCCTTTTCGATGAGGTCCCATTTGTTGACCAAAACGACAACGCCTTTTGAGTTCTTTTCACACATGTAAAAGATACTCAAATCTTGTTTTTGAATTCCCTCAGCGGCGTCAATCATGAACATACAGACATCGGCATTTTCGATGGTGCGAACAGATCGCAGTACAGAATAATACTCGATGTCTTCGGTTACTTTTGATTTTTTCCGGATACCAGCAGTATCGATGAGCAAGAAGTCGAAGCCAAATGCTTTGTAGCGGGTATGGATGGAATCTCGGGTTGTACCTGAAATGTCAGTGACGATGTTGCGTTCTTGACCCGTGAGGGCATTGACCATTGATGACTTCCCTACATTCGGACGACCTACAATGGCGATGCGCGGAAGGCTGTCTTCTTCGCGAACAGTTTCATCTTTTTTGTTAAAGTACTTTACGAGCTCGTCGAGGATTTCTCCGGTTCCACTGCCGTTGGCCGCACTTAAATCAAAAACCTCGCCTAAGCCGAAAGCATAAAATTCAGAAGACAAACCAACACGATCGGTGTTGTCTACTTTATTGGCTGCGATAAGGACAGGTTTTTTGCTTTTGCGTAGCAATTGGGCAACGGTTTGGTCCATTTCTCCGATGCCGGTCATGACGTCTACCATAAAAACAATAACGGTGGCTTCTTCAATAGCAATTTGAACTTGCTTGCGGATCTCGCCTTCAAAGATATCTTCTTTGGTGGTGGCGTATCCACCTGTATCTATTACTGAAAACTGATAACCGTTCCACTCTCCTTTACCGTAGAGTCGGTCACGGGTTACGCCGCTCACTTCTTTAACGATGGCGTCTCTAGATTCGGTGAGGCGATTAAATAAGGTAGATTTTCCGACGTTTGGACGTCCGACGATGGCAACTATATTACTCATGATTGTTGTGCTTAGTATCCGTATTTCTTGAGTTTGGCATCTGAATGGCGCCAGTCTTTGTCAACTTTGACATAATTCTCGAGGAATACTTTTGTTTCTAGGAATTTTTCCATGTCTAGGCGCGCTGCCTTTCCAATGCGCTTGAGCATTTCACCGCCACGGCCAATGATGATGCCGCGTTGTGAATCGCGCTCCACGATGATATTGGCTCTGATACGCGTTAATCCTGGTTCTTCTTTATATTCCTCTACCTCTACTTGCGTACTGTAAGGGATTTCTTTTTGACAATGAATGAAAATCTTTTCGCGGATGATTTCTGAAATAAAGAAACGCATGGGGCGGTCAGAAATTTCTTCTTTGTCGTAATAGGGCGGACTCTCTGGAATGAGCGCAAGGATTTCTTCCCAAACAGCCTCGATATTGAATTTGTGCAGAGCTGAAACCGCGTAAACCTTGGCGCTTGGCAGTTTTTCTTGCCAATAAACCACGCGTTCCATGACCTTTGTTTGGTCAGAGGTATCAATTTTATTGATTAGACAAAGAACAGGCACTTTGAGCCGTTGTATGCGCTCTAGTGTCTCTTTGTGATTCATTTCATTTTCTTGGGTATCGGTCATGAAAATGAGTACATCGGCATCTGAAATAGATGCGTTCACGTACTCCATCATGTTTTCATGGAGTTTATAGGCCGCATTTACAACACCTGGGGTGTCGGAAAAGACAATTTGGTAGTCTTCTTCGTTAACGATACCTAGAATGCGGTGACGGGTGGTTTGGGCTTTGGAACTCACGATGGAGAGCTTTTCACCCACTAATTGGTTCATGAGTGTCGATTTTCCTACATTGGGAGAACCTACAATATTTACAAAACCCGATTTATGCGCCATAGCTCTATTAAAGTGCAAAGGTACAATTATTTGACGGGATGCTCATCAAACAAAGACATGTCGGGCAAAAACTTATTTTATATATCTTCGAAACATGGAATCAATCGAACAACAAATTTTGGCCCTCAAGTCTCAACTCACCGGCGACCTATTTTCGGATATCGAAACGCAACAAAAAATCTATGAGCTAAAAAAGCAACTCAATCCTGCAATTGAGCACGCGCCCGAACAAGATGACGACGACGGTTGTTTGTACTGCGGAAGTTAGTTTTCCTTAGAAGTCAAAAGGAAAAGTAATTTGCGTAAATCCAAACGACCTAAACTCCTGTGAAACAGAAATTATACACCCGTATAAACCAACTGAGGTCAAGCTGCACAACACGCTAGGTCAAGCATTCCCAATCTTTTGGGCTTTCACAAACGAACTCCATTTAGATTTTCCTGAGCTTGAAAAAGGCTTTTATTGGCTGTCTATTGAAAGCTCCAAAGGCGTGCAATCAATAAAGCTGCTGACGCTTTAATAGATATTTCAATAGCACTTGATTATAGCCTTCTTCTATAGGGGCCGGCATGAAGTCAATACCATTGTTAAGGCAGCGCAAATTGAGCTCCTCGAAATACCTAGAAATAGCCTCTTGGTATTTTTCACGTACTTCTCCAGGACGCAAAAGCATGCGCTCTCCGGTTTCCATATCGATGAGTTGATACGGGCGGTCTTCTAATTGAAAAGATTTTTCAAAGCCTTCATGATGCACGTGAAATAATATCACCTCGTGCTTATTGTGCTTGAGGTGTTGTAGGGCATCAAAAAGGGCATCTGTATGTGCTGGGTCGTCGAGGAGGTCAGAAAAAATCACCACCAAACTGCGCTTGTGTGTGAGCTCGGCAACTGCATGAAGGGCAGCGATGGCAGCGGTCTGTTTTTTACTTTTCTCTTGATAAGCTAATAAACGCTTTTCGAGTTCGCTATAGAGGTAGCGATGATGTAATAAGGATGATTTTGCAGCAGTATGCAACTGCAGTGTTTCGTTAAAGAAACTAAGACCTACAGCATCTCGCTGACGTTTGAGTAGTTCAATGAGGCTAGCCGCGGCATAAACGGAATATTCAAACTTACTGATGCCTTCTTGAGGAAAAAACATGGAGCTGGAGTCGTCAATAACAATCTGACAACGCAGGTTGGTTTCTTCTTCGTATTTTTTGGTAAAGAGTTTTTCAGATCTACCGTAGAGTCGCCAATCGATGTTGCGTGTGGACTCACCTGGGTTATAGAGGCGGTGTTCTGCAAACTCGACAGAAAATCCATGAAAAGGACTTTTGTGTAGGCCCGTGATAAACCCTTCCACGACCTGTTTGGCAAGCAATTCTAAGTTGCTAAATTGGGCCAAACGCAAGCGATCGATGGTTTTCGTCATAAAACAAAGTTAATAAACCTTTGCACAACGCAAGCAACCTCATACCGATGAAAGGCGTCTTGATAGCAAATCATTGTACATGAAAACAATCTACCTACTCTTTTTTGGATTTTTCGCTTTTTCTAAACTCAGTTTTGCCCAAGTAACCGGTTTCGCTGTGAATGGTCTTTCACTCGGGCCCAATGTGCTCACTACAAGTTGTGATTCAACCCTAAGCATTGGCTTTTCAGCCGTGAACCCAACAACCAACTCAACAACCTATTACGACCTGCCTTACGTCATTACAGGCAACAACTTCAATGGATTTCAGTTTCAAGCAGTTGTCGATTGGGGCGATGGCGCTACCAGTAATACAGGAGGAGGAACCTCTACCACAGGCACCAATATCTCCTTGAATCCGCCCTTGAATCACACCTATGCTTCGGCTGGCACCTATACCGTCACCACCGCTGTTTATAATCTAGCCAATCAAACCTACGCTTACGATAGCATTCAATATACCGTAGGTTCATGCTCAGCCTATTTCTACTGCATGATTCAAGTAGACTGCAATAACGACGGTATCATCGATTCACAAATCAATACGCCCGTACCCGTTACGCTCTCAAATGGCTTTAACTCCTATACTGATACTTTGCAAAATAACATGTTCAGCCTGAACAACATTTGGGCAGGTAACTACTACATCTCTATTGACTCCGCATGGCTCAACGCCAACAATTATGTCATTGGCAACATAATCCCAAGCCCAATGATCTTTATTTCTGGCGGTGTTTCCACGACGCTCATTACCTTAAATTGCGCTTCGCAAACTACCACGCTTTGTGCTTCAGGGCAAGTCTATTGCGATGCCAATGACAACGGAATCATGGACAACGGCGAAACACCAATTGCCAATGCACCTATTTCAATCAATGGAACCGTTGTGTATTCAAACACGAGCGGTTTTTACAACATCAGCTATCCAGGCACACCAAACAACACCTATGCTTTATCCATGAGCGCCAATTGGCTCACCCAAAATGGCTACTCCATCCTCAACAATAACGGAAACAACGTCACAAACATCCTCGGAACTTCATGCAATAGCGGCACACCCGTGAGCAATGTCAACTTTCCTTTGAGTTGCAATGGCACCACAACGCCAACACTCTGTTATTCAGGCTATGTATTTTGTGACGCTAATTCAAACGCCGCGATGAATATTGGCGAAGCGCCATTGAGCGGTGTTCCGGTATTGCTTTATAATACCAATGCAACAACGAGTTCAGTTACCGTTTATACAGATTCGACAGGTTATTTTAGTTACTGCGGACAATACAGCACCAATTCGTATATTTTGGCCACTATCAGCCAATCTTGGTTGACCTACAACGGCTACAACCCAACCATTGGTGTAATTACACTGAATGGTTACCCAGGAGGTACTGGAACAGCCAACCCAGGTTACCTAGCCGTTAATTGCGGCGGCAGCACTTCCACCTGCTCAGATCTCTGGACCACTGTTACCCCTTGGATTGGATATTATCAAAACAGCACAGCTTACATCAAGATCAATTGGGGAAGTTACGGGCCAAGCGCTGCAGGTACATATACATTGAGCTTTACGTATCCTGCGGGTGTCAATCCTGTGCTTTCAAGCATTCAGAATTCAAATTATTCTATTTCCGGGAATACGATCACATGGAACTTTACAACCTCAGCATCGAGTTTCACATCATACGACGTGATACAGTTTAGTGTACCTGGCGGCCTGATCAACGGTGCGCAACACTTCTTCACCTCAAGTATTGCACCAACCGGTGTTATAAATGATTGTGGAACCTATAATAATAGTGGTTCTTTGCTACAAATTCTCGGCAACAGCTACGACCCGAACGATAAAAATGCGAGCACCGACTACAGCAATGAAAACTATCCTTTGGGCTATCTAGATGCTTTTACGGACGACGCCCTCAACTACACCATTCGTTTTCAAAACACCGGAACTGCACCAGCTCAGAATATCTATATCATTGATACGTTGAGTACGCAACTCGATTGGTCTAGCTTTACGCTCTTAGAAGCAACCCACCCTATTCAGGTTGTAAATTTTGGGAATGGCATCTTGCGCTTTGAATTCAATCAAATTTGGTTGCCAGACTCAACGACTAATGAGCCACAAAGCCATGGTCATTTGACTTATCGCATTTCAGAAAATGCCAATAACCCGATCATGTCTACGATTGAAAACACTGCTTATATCTATTTTGACTGGAATGACCCCATCATCACCAATACTACTTTTCATCAAAATTTGTGGCTCGATCAAATTAATGAAATAAACGGCGGCCTTTCCATTTATCCGAATCCGGCACAAACACAAATTAGTTTAGGTTTAACTGAGCCATCCCAAGTTCTAATCAAAGATATCAACGGAAAAGTGATATTCAATGAACAAGTTGGCCTTGGCCAAACCATCAATGTTCAAGCATTCGAAAGTGGTGTTTACTTAATCGAAGGCGCTCAGCAAAAAGGAAAATTCATCAAATTGTAAATCATTTATTTATTGAACACCCCTTTTATAGCGTTTTAAACGTTTTTGGCATTGTATTTGTAAAACCTTCCACGTAGTAGTTTATAGTTAGGTTATGGAGAAGGTGGTCCACCTGCCTTATCCAGAAAAGCGGTTCTTCGGAGCCGCTTTTTTTTTGACTTCCCCTTTAGTTATCCTAACTTTGAAACGTGAAAGCCATACTGAAACAAGCCAAAAGAACTGCCTTATTCAGCGTCGTAACCAACGCGTTGCTTGCCAGCGTTAAAGGAACGGCCGGGCTCATCGGACACTCAGATGCCCTCATTGCAGATGCCATTGAATCTTGTGCAGATATTTTTTCAAGCTTTCTTGTATTGATTGGTATTCAGTATGCCAGTAAGCCCGCAGACGAAGACCACCCTTATGGTCATGGCAAAGCGGAGCCATTGGTTACTTTTGCAGTGGTGGGCTTCTTATTGGTATCGGCTACAATTATTTCCGTAGAAAGCATCCGACATTTATCGGAAAAACAAGAACAGCCCGCTTTGTTTACTCTCTATGTGCTGGCGGCAATCATCCTGATCAAAGAATTCAGTTTTCAATATGTCTACCGCAAAGGACAGCAAACGAATTCCACAAGCCTTAAGGCCGACGCTTGGCACCACCGCTCAGATGCCATCTCCTCTTTGATTGCATTTTTGGGCATTCTTGCCTCTTTTGTGCTGGGGAAAGGATATGAAAAAGCCGATGACTGGGCAGCACTTATTGCCGCATTCTTTATTGTGTATAATGCCTACCGCATTTTTAGGCCAGCGCTTGGAGAAATCATGGATGAACACACCCATCACGACCTAATTGATCAAATTCATTTGTCTGCTGCTGAAGTACCTGGGGTGCTCGGGATAGAAAAATGCTGGGCTCGAAAAAACGGCATGACCTACGTCGTAGACCTCCATTTAGAACTAGATGGTAACCTGAGTGTAACTGAAGGCCATGCCATTTCTCACGCGCTCAAAGATCACCTCATGCTCGCATTTCCATATCTAACGGAAATACTCATACATATTGAGCCCGCTCCAAATTTGAATTAGCCTTTTTGTTTGGTCTGGGAATAGCCCTCTTTGCGCAGTAAGTCGTGGATTTTTTGCTTGAAGTTGCCTTGGATCAAAATTTCGTTGTCTTTAACACTGCCGCCAACTCCACACTTGCTTTTCAGTATTTTTCCGAGTTCTTTGAGGTCGGCTTCACTGCCTACAAATCCTTCTACAAGGGTCACTTCTTTGCCCCCGCGATGCTTGCGATCAATGCTGACATACAGCCGTTGTTGCTGAGACGCAAGAGTCTGAACGTCTTCTTCTTGCTCAAATTCATAAGAGAAATCTGGATTGGTACTATAGACTACATTCTGAATTTTCTGTTGCTTTTTTGCCATAGCACAAAGGTATAAAATCTTGTCGAGCTGAAAAGTTATCCACGTGGATACGCACGCCTGCACAAATGGCGTTTTTAGGTGGTATGAAAAAATCATTTAATCTTCAAGAACTCAGCGATGCCGAATTGCTCACATTAGTGTGTAGCAACCAGCAATATCCACCCAAACAAGATGCATTGCTAGAGCGCACCTGGCGGTGGCATCAAAAAGATTGGCGCACCTTAGCCAAAAGCAGCGAATGGGACCTCCTCGAAATCTACGGGATTGAGCCGCAAATGGCGCGGCGCATTATGGGTGTATTTGAAATCAGCCGGCGCTACCAAAGTGCAACCGTGCGCAAACGCTGTAGCATCAAAACCTCCAAAGATGTGTATGAATTAATGCAGCTCAAATTGGCCGACCTCGATCACGAACAATTTTTTGTGCTGTACCTGAATTTTTCCAATGAAATCATTGAACTTTCTCAATTGAGCGTCGGTGGTCGGCACAGCACCATTGCCGACGCCAAGCGCATTTTTCAGCAAGCCTTGCGCTGTGCTGCCACAGGCCTTATTTTATGCCACAACCACCCAAGCGGACACCCCAAACCCAGCGCACAAGACCAAGCACTCACCAAAGACATCAAGGAATTTGCTACGCTAATCGACATGAAGCTCCTAGACCACGTCATTTTCACAGATAATGGCTATTTTAGCTTCGCCGATGAAGGCATCTTGTAAAAAATGACCAAAAAGAAAATCCTTACCGTAATTGGGGCCAGACCTCAGATCATCAAAGCTGCGGCCCTGAGCCGTGCAATTAGTGCACAATTTAGCGATCATCTCGAAGAAATACTCGTGCACACTGGCCAACATTACGATGAAAATATGTCTGCTGTTTTCTTCGAAGAACTCTGCATTCCCAAGCCTCACTACAATTTGGCGGTGGGCAGCGGTGCGCACGGCCACATGACTGCCGCTATGCTGAGCGGCCTAGAAACTATTTTAGAAAAAGAAAAACCCACTGCTGTTGTCATTTATGGCGATACCAATTCTACCATTGCCGCCGCCTTGGCTGCTGCCAAAATACATATTCCTGTCGTGCACATTGAAGCCGGCTTGCGGAGCTTTCACAAGGCCATGCCCGAAGAAATCAACCGCATTGCGGCAGACCACATGAGTACGCTGCTTTTCGTTCCTACACAAGCTGGCATGTCCAATCTTGCCAAAGAAGGATTTGAGCTCAGCCACAAAGCCAAAGCGACAATTGACGCCCCAAATGTGTACCATTGTGGCGACGTCATGTACGACAACAGCCTATACTTTGCCGAGCTGAGCGCTCAAAAATCGACCATCATTTCTGATTTATCCTTAAGTGACCAACCTTTCGTTTTGTGTACCATCCACCGAGACAGCAACACCGATAATACCTCTGCCCTGCAAGGCATTTTTGAAGCTTTACTCGAATTGGTGAAAAGCACTCAAATGAGTGTCATTCTACCCTTGCACCCGCGAACAAGAGGAAAAATCAAGTCACTTTTAAGCCCTGCTTTTCAAGAATTATTAAAAAACGAAATGCGTATTCAGCTCATTGAACCTGCAAGCTTTCTGGACATGATTGCTTTAGAGAAAAACGCGCGCTTGATTGTTACAGACAGCGGTGGCGTGCAAAAAGAAGCCTATTTCTTTGCCAAGCCTTGTGTCATTTTGCGCGAGCAAACCGAGTGGGTAGAAGTCGTAGAGGCAGGTGCGGCTATTCTAACTGGCGCCCATAAGGCTCAAATACTGGATGCAGCCCAACAGCTCTTGGCTTTGAATATCCAGACCGACCCCGCTATTTTTGGCGATGGCTACGCAGCTACATTTATTTGTGAAAAAATTTGCAGCGACTTGTAGTGCTGATCTATGTAGAATATATCACCGAGCGCTTGCTCTACACGCTTTCCTTTGTTTTTGGAGATCGCAAGGTTGCGTATCAACTCACCAATGATGGCATTGCTTTTATGGCCGAACAAGGTCCTAAAATCAATTACTCTCACAGAGATTTTGTAGACGGTTTTCAAATTATTCCTGCAAGAATTCTATTTGAGGATGCGTTAGAAAACGAAGCGCCTACCAAAGGACAATACGAAGACATTACTTGTTTGCGCTTTCAAGACACGCCCGACGTGCTTGGGTCCATTTTTTACGTCTTAAGCAGAATGGAGGAATACAATAGCCCGCACACAGATGGGCTGGGTCGGTACAAAGCCAGTGCGTCTATACTGCATCAAAACGATTGGTTGCAAGAAGCCATTTGTGATCGCTGGAGCAAGGCCTTGATCCGTGTACTTGAGCAAAAACTAAAGCTTGACCTACACGCTCAAAAGCCACGTTTTTCTTTTCAACCCACTTTTGACATCGACAACACTTTTGCGTACGCGCACAAAAATACCATCCGCACTTTTTTAGCCAATACAAAAGACCTCATTTACGGAAGAACAGACCGCCGAAATGACCGCCAAATGGTAAGACAAGGCCACAGCAAAGACCCCTACGATACTTTCGAGCACATTACAGCACTCGCACAACACTATGAAGACACCAAAGTATTCTGGCTGCTTGGCAATTATACCAAGCTCGACAAAAACCTCTCGCACCTTAATCTGGCACAGCAAGCAAAAATCAAGGAAATTGCTGCTTTTGCCGAAATTGGCATACATGGAAGTTCACTGACGCCCTTCAATGCACAGCAGCTTGAAATCGAAATACAACGGCTCGCTCAAATCATCGGGTATCGCCCAAATAGCAACCGCCAGCATTTTCTTTTGCTGCGTTTACCTGATGCGTATCGCAACCTTCTTAAAGTAGGGATCACCCACGACTACACCATGGGCTACGCTGAACAAACGGGCTTTAGAGCGGGAACAGCGCGCTGTTTTAAGTGGTTTGATTTATTGAAAAATGAGCCTACGAACCTAAACGTTCATCCGTTTGTATACATGGACGGCACCTTACTCGAATACCTCAAACTCACGCCAAGTGAGGCAAAACTGCGTATTGGGGCGCTTTATCAAGAAGTGCAAAAGTATGGAGGTGCATTTAGCTTTTTGTGGCACAACGAAACCATCTCAGGCTACCAACACTGGGAAAGCTATCAGGAAGTTTTCAAGGAGAATTTCATCTTGCATGCTGCCAAAAACGGCAACTAAGCGCCTTACTCTTTGCCGATTTTTTTGTAGGATTCACAAGAACGCAGCTCTTCTAGCATTTGTTCTTTCTCTGCCGCTGTTTTATTGGCATCCATGTTTTCGCACTTGTTGAGCGGTTTTTCGTATTTCTTGAGCAATTTATCAATCGGCTGCCCCTTGGCCTCTGCTGCTTTGAGTGCGTTGGTCATTTCGAGCCATTGATCGGCACATTCACAAACTTCGGACTGGCAAGAAGCCAATAATAAAAGACCCGAGAAAAGTACAATTTTTTGAATCATAGTGAAATGGTTTAATAAAAACAGCCCCCGCCTTTTCCGAGGCGAAAAGTAACAGTTGCACCTGCATAAACATACCAGTCCTTGGTGCTGCTGGTGCCGCGTTTGCCAAAACGATTGCCGTCTAGACTTTGATTGGAAAGCGCTGCCGATAGATCAGATACCTCATCTTCAAGTATTTGCGGATCAGTGTAGGAATCTGAACCAACGTCATCTAGGTAGTCTGTGAAGGTTTTACGAATGGACAGATCGATGTTGAAAGTAGCCATTTTTCCAAGACTCATTTTTAAACCCATTCCGAGGGGAACACACAATTGATAAAGGTTATAGGGCTTTTGCGCGTTTGCACTGGTACCTTGCCCTTCGGTAGCAAGTGGCTGGAGTGCTTGCCAAGTGCCGTTGTAATAGGTTCGCGGATTCATGCGGAAAACGCCAATTTGTGCCAATAAGTAAGCTGTTGCCGGATAACGGCTGCTACCGAATTGAAAAGGCATATAATGAAATTCTAAGCCCGTAGCAACTTCGTGAAGCGTAGACTTGAAACTCAGGTTGCGATTGACCAATAAAGGATAAGGGGAAGTAGAATCTGCGGCTGAAACTTGACCATAAAGGTAAGAACAGCGCAAGGTGAGGCGGTTATTGAAGTTGTAGCGGTAAACGAGACCGCCAGCCAGTGCAGCATTTTTGAATTGCTGGTAAGGATTGAGGTCGCCTAAATAGTAGGTCTGGCCTAAATGAAAGCCGAGCTCAGATTGGGAGAAAAAAGTGCGTTTCTGTGCTTGCAACTGGGTCGCAAGCACTAAAAACAACAGTGTAAAAGCCTTTTTCATCGTTAGTGGAACGGAAAATTGGCAAATTTATTATTATTTGCCCGAACGTTTGCGATCTGTTTCTTTTAACAAGATTTTACGGATGCGCAAACTTTTAGGGGTAACCTCTACGTATTCATCGGATTGGATGTATTCCAAACATTCTTCCAAACTGAATACTTTTGGTGGTGCCAAACGCACTTTGTCGTCTGAGCCCGAGGCACGCATATTGGTGAGTTTTTTGGTTTTGGTGACATTCACACACAAATCACCTGCGCGCGAGTTTTCACCAATAACCTGACCTTCGTAGATGTCTTCGTTTGGTGCTACAAAAAACTTACCGCGCTCTTGAAGGTTATTCAAAGAGAAAGGAATGGAAGTGCCTTGCTCTAACGAAATCAGAGAACCATTCTGACGACCTGGAATTTCACCTTTGTATGGTTGGTATTCTAAGAAACGGTGGTTCATGATGGCCTCACCTGCAGTTTGGGTAAGTAGGTAATTGCGCAAACCGATGATGCCACGCGAAGGAATTTGAAAAGTAACGATCATGCGCTCTCCTTTCGGCACCATGTTGGTCATTTCACCTTTGCGGCGCGTTACGGCCTCAACGGCTGTTCCGCTGTGCTCTTCAGGAAGGTCAATAGTGAGTTCTTCTACTGGCTCGCACTTGACGCCATCGATTTCTTTGATGATGACTTGTGGCTGGCCAACTTGAAGCTCATAACCTTCCCTGCGCATGGTTTCAATCAAGACGGAGAGGTGCAATACACCACGACCAAAGACCATCCATTTGTCGGCTTTGTCGGTGTCGCTCACGCGGAGTGCAAGGTTTTTCTCGAGCTCTTTGTTGAGGCGATCAGAGATGTGACGTGAAGTCACAAACTTTCCTTCTTTACCAAAAAATGGTGAATCGTTGATGGAGAATAACATACTCATTGTAGGTTCGTCCATTTTAATCGTCGGAAGCGGCTCTGGGTTTTCGGCATCACAGATAGAGTCACCGATTTCAAAACCTTCGATACCTGTAACCGCACAAAGATCTCCGGGTTGCACTTCGGTCACTTTTGCGCGCTCAATTCCGTCGAAAACGAACACTTCTTTAATGCGGTGTTTTTCTTGACGGCCATCAGACTTAGAAAGAATGATCGGTTGGTTTTCTTTAATGACACCACGTGTGAGGCGTCCGATTGCAATACGACCTACGTATGAAGAGAAGTCGAGGGAGGTAACGAGCATTTGGGTGTTCCCTTCTTCAATTTTCTTTGGTGGAAAATAAGCTAAGATTTGGTCGAGCAGAGGCGTAATGCTGTCTGTAGGTTGTTTCCAATCCGTAGACATCCAGCCGTTTTTCGCCGAACCGTAAATGGTTGGGAAGTCGAGCTGCTCTTCTGTTGCATCGAGTTCAAACATGAGGTCGAATACTTTTTCGTGGACTTCTTCTGGTGTACAGTTTTCTTTGTCTACTTTGTTGATCACGAGCAATGGCTTCAAGCCCATAGAAAGGGCTTTACCAAGTACAAAACGCGTTTGAGGCATGGGGCCTTCAAAAGCATCTACCAATAAACAAACGCCATCGGCCATGTTGAGCACGCGCTCTACTTCACCACCGAAGTCGGCGTGACCTGGGGTGTCGATGATATTGATTTTGGTGCCTTTGTAAGATACCGAAACGTTTTTAGATACAATAGTGATACCGCGTTCGCGCTCAAGATCGTTGTTGTCCATGATGAGCTCGCCGGTCATGCGGTCGCGCTCGTTAACAACTTGGCCCGCTTCGATCATTTTGTCGACGAGGGTAGTTTTACCGTGGTCAACGTGGGCAATAATGGCAATATTTCTGATTTCCATAAAAGGTTATGTATGGGTAAGGAGAATTAATAACTATTTTTTTTGGCGCCGTAACTGCGGTCACGGTCAAAACCACCTGAACGTTTTTTGTCAAAACCGCCTTTTTTCTCAAAGCCCGGTTTTCTGTCAAAGCCCGGTTTTTTACCGCCACCAAATGAGCCGGGTCCTCTTTTAGATCCGGGTCCTTTGGAGAAACGGCGTTCGCCGCGGTCGTCGCCACCACCCTGACCAGGTGCCGTCACTTCGATCGAGACTTTGTGGCCTTCGAATTCATAGCCATCGACGTGCTTCAAGATTTTTTGTGTATGCTCGTCATCAGCCTCAATAAAAGAGAAAGAGGTCATGATGTCGATGCGGCCAAGTGCCTTAGAGTTGAGGCCAGTGGCGTCGCAAATGATGCGAACCATAGCGCCAGGATTGAGTCCGTCTCTGCGGCCAAGGTTGACAAAGAAACGTGTTTTGCCTTCTTCGCGCGCACGGCTCTTGCGATCGGTGTTGCGTTCTGGACGCTCGCGATCGTCTTTGCTTGCTGCTGCGTTAAGGTCACCGGCACGTTCGTAATACTCGATGAAACGATTGAACTCAGCAGATACAAAACGCTTGATGACTTCTTCTTTGCTGAGGTCTTTGAAAGAGTCGAGGATTTGCTCCATAAAAGGTGCGATATCGGCTTCTTTGACTTCTGTAGCAATGGTATTGTCGATGAGTTTTTTCAATTGGATCTCGCAGATCTCGGCAGGATTCGGAATCTGGCCTTGTGTGAAAGTCATGCGCATTTGTCGCTCAATGGCTTTGATCTTGACGTTCTCACGGGTATTGACCAACACCAAAGACTGTCCTTTTTTACCAGCGCGTGCAGTACGGCCACTACGGTGAGTGTAGTTTTCGATGTCGTCTGGAAGGTTGTAGTTGATGACGTGCGTGATGTTGTTGATGTCCAAACCTCGGGCCGCCACATCAGTTGCAACAAGGATTTGTAATTCTTTTGAACGGAAACGCTCCATGACGCGGTCGCGCATGGCTTGAGTGAGGTCGCCATGTAGCGGCTCTGCGTTGTAACCATCGCGGGCCAATTTCATGGCAACCGTTGCGGTTTCGTTTTTGGTACGGCAGAAAATGAGGCCGTAAATGGTAGGATTGAAATCTATCAAGCGCTTGACAGCATCATAGCGGTCGCGTTCTTTAACAGAAAAATAGATGTGCTCGATGTTCTCGTTGCTCTGGTTTTTGTGACCAATAGAAACCTCGAGTGGGTCGGTCATGTAGGTGCGTGCAATACGCGCTACTTCGTTTGGCATAGTAGCCGAAAACAACCAAACATTTTTGTCGATAGGTGTTTGTTCGAGGATCATGTCGATGTCCTCTTTGAAACCCATATTGAGCATTTCGTCGGCTTCGTCCAGAATGACGTATTTGATTTGGCCTAATTGCACCACCTTGCGGTTGATGAGGTCGACCAAACGACCTGGTGTAGCCACTACAATTGACGTTCCTTTTTTAACGTTCGTGATTTGGGTACGGATATCGGTCCCGCCGTACACTGCTGTGATATTGCCATCTAGATACTTTGCAAAAACGTTAAGGTCTTTAGTAATCTGAAGGCAGAGCTCGCGTGTAGGGCAAATAATGACCCCTTGTGGCAGGCGTGCTGCGTTATCAATGTTATTAATCAACGGCAAACCGAATGCGGCCGTTTTACCTGTACCGGTCTGCGCCAGACCGACAAAATCGCAATCTTCTCCTAATAAATAGGGAATTGCTTGTTCCTGGATGGGGGTCGGTGCTTCAAAACCCAATTCTGTCAACGACTTCAGCACCTCTCGCCTTAATCCCAGTTCTTCAAATGTCATGTATTCTTTTTAAAATTAGGTGCAAAGGTACACTATTATAAGGATTCAATGTTAATAAGTGGGTTGATAGTGTTAAAAAAAAATAAATTCTCCGAACTATTTGCGTCTAAAATTGTATGCCGCTGTGCTTGCGGTCATTTTGAATTCGTAATCAACTGATTGACAATTTGGAAGGTTTGAATAAAAAAAAACCGACTTTTGAAGTCGGTTTCACATATAAAAAGCAAATAAACTGATTATTGATTCTCAATTTTATGTTCTAAATCAATACAATGCCAATAATTGAATAAAATAATCTCTCTGGTTTTTAGGCACTTCAACCATTGTCGCTTCTCCGTCACTATAGAAAAACAGGGTGACAACTTTTGATAATTTTAACTTCTCTATATCTTTTGAGCTGAACCAATTAAAATATGCTGTTCCATCGCAATTAAAGTCATTCCAACTTTTAATTTCAATCTTGTCACCTCCCTCAAGTGTGATTTGAAAAATTGACCCTTCTTCAACGCAACTCAAATTACTTTTTACAATGATACTTTTATCATCCAACGGTGTGAATGTGATATAATCCGTATCGTCCGAAAAACAGTTCAAGTCCCTATTGATATATCCCTTCTCAAAAGCCAACTTTGGTAGTTTGATTCGGTTTTTCAAGTCAACAAACTTTTCATTTTGGATGTAAAATGAATTGACTGACTCCCCATTTAGCTCGTTACCGTATCCATTTTTAGCCACATATTTAACCTCAGAAATGACTTGTAAGACATCCTTTATCGGCTTGTTACTTTCTACATCAATTAATTTATCCTCTTTTATCACTGTCAACTCAATGTTTTCAGGTAGATAACTCAATGGGAATTTCAATTGATTTTTGGTCAATTCAACAGCATGTTTTACCACTCGGTCAAATAATTTCTTGGTTTGTAAATGTTCTTTACATCCATTACATGTCATTGAAATTGTATCTTTCTCACTCTTTCCGTTTTCAACGATCACTTTACCCTTGTTAGAAATCTCGTCTTGTGTTTTACTATTAGATGAACATGCGTTTAATACTAATGTAAAAGACAGAATAGCAATGAAACTTTGTAATAGGTTTTTCATATTTATATTTTTAAGTTTTGCCAAAAGTCTTTGAAACCAAAGACAACCTAGGTCAATTAAAAAATTAAAACAAATTCCCTTGACAACCTAGGTCAATAAAAAAGCCGGCGATTAACCGGCTTTTTGAATTATTGTTGAGTTATCTTATTGCTTAATAAATTTAACATAACCCAAGCTTTCAATTTTTAAGATATATGTTCCGTCAGCCAAGCTCCTTACATTAATTGGTTGTGATGGAAGAATTTTGCCCATTTGAATCACTCGATAGTTTAAATCTAAGATTGAATATATCGCTTCTGAAACGATTAAATCTAATTCTAAATTCAACTCTGAATTAACCGGATTTGGATAAACTTGAAAATCGAACTTAGGTTCAACCATTCCAATTGTGGAAATTGTGAAACAATCTGATGTATCAGCACCACAATTATCTGTAATCACAACTGCATATGTTCCGTTTGCTTGAGGTGCAAACTGAGAAAATGTTTGATTTGGAACTGGTGTTAAATCACTACAATAAATCCACTGATATGTTGCTCCAGAAACAGTATTAGCTGTCAGTAATAACCCATCTTGAGTAACTTGCGCAATAGGGCCATTCAATATGGTCAAGTTTAAAGTAACTATTGAATCACATCCATTTGAGCCGGTCAAGGTTTGTGAGTATTGCCCTGAACTTGCATAGGTATTTCCATTCCATGTATAAGGCTCACAAGAAGTTTCACTGAATGAAGAAGAGGTCGGTGAATTGATAGTCAAGTTTAATGTTACCGTGGAATCACAACCAGCGAAGGTTTGGAAATTTTGAACATAAGTACCGGACGTTGAATAAGTTTGGCCATTCCAAGTATAAGCTCCACAAGTTGATATTGCACTTGATGTATTAACGCTTGAACATGTATTTAACTTTAATATATAATTTGTAATAGTTGGCTGACCACTCGTACTTGCAAATGAGGTCAGAGTATTAGCATACAATGTTGAAGGATTAAAATCAACTGTTCCATAAAAAGTACCTGCTATGTGAATGGCATTATTTGAAACAGCAAACTCATTCGGTAAATTTGAGTAATTATCTGTATTTAGTAATGCACCACCCCACAATAAATTACCGGTTGAATTGAGTCGAATGATCAAAGTATTATTTGTAAAATTGCCTGTCCCGACAAGATTTGTTGCATTTGAAGGGTCAATATCGACAATCCCATAACATTTACCCAAAAGAATGTACTCGTTATTTTTTACCGATACATTTGTTAATACGCCCATACTTTGCGAATTTCCTGGAAGAATACCTTTTACAAAACTGAAATTTGAATTTGGATCCCATTCCAATAAATAACCATACGCTCCTGTTGATGAAATTGTATTTATAGCAATCGAAGGATTAAAATCTACGTTTCCACTAGCCATTCCTACAATACAAATATTACCAGATCCCGTAAGATTTATATCATTTCCTTGGTCGTTATCTGTACCTCCGAATGATTTCGCCCAAAGTAAGCTTCCCGTTTGACTGTACTTTATTACGAATACATCTGCATTTCCGTTTGAAGTTAGATTTGAAATGCCATTTGAAGGGTCAGCATCTATCGTTTGATAAAAATTTCCCGTGACATAAATACTACCATTTTGATCACTTGTAACCCCCTTGGATTCATTATTTGGATTGTTCCATGCTGTTGACCCCCAATTATTTCCAAATATTGTATTACCTGCAGAGTCGTACTTAATTACAAAAGCATCAATACCTCCATTGGAGGTCAAAGAAAGTGTTCCTGTGTTAATAGAACCATAGAATGATCCACAAATGATTGGGTTACTACTATTGTCAATATCCAAGGAATTCATAGACAAACTAGTTGAAGTTGTCTGGACTTTATGCCAAATATAATTACCATCTAAATCCCATTTAAGCAGAAATCCTTTAAGAGTTTGACTTGACCCACCAGTAATAGCTGTGCCTGCATTTGGATCAAAGTCATATTGACCACCTCCACCTCCAAAAGTACCTATAACATATAAGTGCCCATTTTTGACCTTTATACTGGTTGGTATACAACCCCCGCCTGTTATAGAACCAGAGGTTGAAACGAATTTTACCCAAACAAAATTTCCACCCGCGTCCAACTTAGTTACAGCAGCGCACCCAAAAGAAGGGCCATAGACTGAATTGATATTATTTGTGGACATATTAAAATTGGTTGTTAATCCGCCATAACTTATAATATAGGAATTTCCTGATGCATCGACATCAACACCTGTACCTGCGGCTCCTTGTGTTGTTCCATCAACCCAATGATATGCCCATTCATAATTTTGAGCAAAAACATTGATCCAATTGGTAATTACAAGAAAATAAAACGGGAGTATCACTTTTTTCATCATGAAAAATTTTATTCACCAAAAATAAGACATAAACGTCAATATTATTAAACACTTTTGTAAAATATCAATTGAAAATGAAATTCCCCTGACAACTCAGGTCAATAATTTGCAGAGCCCGAACAAATTGGGGTTATTTGTCGAAAATATTGCACATGTTAAACCAACATAAGATCCTGAGAGTACTGCAACTCATCACCTACCTTCAAGAAGCACCACACAAAAGCGTCCAGCAACTCGCTTCATTTCTGGACACCACAGAAAGAACGGTCTATCGCTATCTCGACCTTTTGCGCGAATGCGGGTTTAACTTGTATAAAGATGCGGGCCAACGATTTTTCATTGAAAAAGAAGACAATGACCCCATCAGGTTCACAAGTCAAGAAGCACAGTTTCTCAAAGAGTTGGTGCTAACCACAGGGAAGAAATCTAAACTCAAAGACGCCGTTTTGAGCAAAATCTACATGGGCTCAGAACTCCCGATGGTGGCCGCTCACCTACTCAACGCCAAGAATGGAAAAATAGTAGACCGCCTCACCAAAGCGATGATGGACAAAGAACAAGTGATCTTGAAGAAATACCAATCAATCAATACCGAAACCATTTCTGACCGCATTGTAGAACCCTTTGGCTTCACAGAAAACTACCAAACGGTCATGGCTTACGAATTGTCATCAGAAAAGAACAAAACCTACAACATCGACCGAATTGGCTCCATAGAATTCACTGGCCTCCACTTCAAAAACGAAGACAAACACGAACAACAAATACCAGATGTCTTCGGCTTCGCCTATGCGGGCAAGAAATACCCTGTGAAGTTGGAGTTGAGCCTTAAGCAATTTTTGTTGATGAAAGACCAGTATCCGCTGGTTGCCCCATTTGTGAAATACCATTCAGCTATTGATAAGTATGTATTGGAGTTGGAGGTGAATGATTTGAGGGTGGTTGAACAATTTATTTTATGATTTGAAACAAACCAATGACGAAAAACTGAATAATGAGTATATGTACTAATTTTTCTAGTATAAGTACTAAAAATGATTTGATAGTCTGCATATATGTCGCCTGTAAACAATCATGTACGTAATATTACCGTAAATATGCATTCCAAAAGTCATCTTTTGGACTGTTATATTTGAGAAAAAACAAAGAAAAGGGTCGATCAAAATAAAAACTAAAAATGAGATTCCTAAAATTTCGGTTTGTTGGTATTGCCAATAAAATTCTTGAAAAAGGAAAGCAAATACGACTTTATGCTTTGATCGAAAAACAATTGAAAAAAAGAAAGCGATATGTGAATCCCGCTTTAAATGTTTTCACAACGGAATAATCCTTATTGTGATTCGCTTCAATTTGTGACACGAAGTTAATAGAAAAAATATAAAATTCAAGAAAATCGAAAAATTAATATAAAAAATTATACAATGACAAAAACGATATTAGGCTTAGATTTGGGCACAACATCAATAGGTTGGGCTCTTGTAAAAGAAGGTAAGGATGCAGACATCATCAAAACTGGCGTACGCATAATTCCGCTATCAAGCGACGAAATTCAAAATTTTGACAAAGGCAAATCAATTACTACTAACGCAGACAGAACCCTTAAAAGAGGTGCGAGAAGAAATTTACAACGATATAAATTAAGAAGGAGCCACTTAATAAAGCTTCTTACTGAACACCATTTTATTAGCGAAGAATCTATTTTGAATGAAATTGGCAATCACTCCACTTTTCAAACATATAGATTGCGAAACTTAGCAGTATCCGAACAAATTAAATTGGATGAGCTTGCACGTATTCTCTTAATGTTGAATAAAAAAAGAGGCTATAAAAGTAGCCGAAAAGCAAAAGGTGAAGACGAAGGAATGGCTGTAGATGGAATGGAAATAGCAGAATTGCTGTACGAAAAGAATCTGACCCCAGGACAATTAGTTTATCAGCTCTTTGCACAGGGAAAAACAAGTGTACCTGATTTTTACCGTTCTGATTTACAAGCAGAATTTGACTCTATTTGGAATTATCAGAAGCAGTTTTATCCTGAATTTTTGACTGACGATTTATATGAAGGATTAAAAGGAAAAACTAAAACTATTTCAGCTGTGATATTGAGAAAGCAAGGACTTGATGGAGTTGAATTAAAAGGTAAGTTGAGTGAAAAGAAAAGAATGAGGTATGAATTAAGAGCAAAAGCTGTAAATCAGCAGTGTAGTCTTGATGAAATTTCTGAGATTTTGCCAGAAATAAACCAAAATATAAATCAATCAAGTGGCTACCTAGGTGCAATAAGTGACAGAAGTAAAGAGCTATTTTTTAATAATCAAACTGTTGGCCAATACCTTTACCAACAAATCGAAAAAAATCCTCACTTTCCACTGAAGAATCAAGTTTTCTATCGTCAAGATTATTTGGATGAATTTAATCGAATTTGGGAAAAACAAGCAGAGTATTATCCTGAAACCTTGACTGCTGAACTAAAAGCAGATATTCGAGACACAATTATATTTTATCAGCGTCGTTTGAAATCACAAAAATCTTTGCTTAGCATTTGTGAGTTTGAAGGCAAACAAGTTGAAATTGAAATTGATGGGGTAAAAAAGAAAAGAGTAATTGGCCCAAAGGTTTGCCCGAAGTCATCTCCTATTTTTCAAGAATTTAAAATTTGGTCTCAGTTAAACAACATTACTTACTCCATTTCAGGTTCAAAAAAGTCGGAAGGAATTTACTTAGAACTTGAGCAAATGAAGCTACTTTACGAGGAGTTGAATTGGAGAGAAAAGCTATCCGCTACAGATGTAATAAGAATATTAGGAATAAACGGCTACGAGCTAAACTTTAAGGAAATTGAGGGTAATAGAACGAATGCCGCATTTGTAAAAGTACTCAACGACTTTTTTGCAAATGAGGGACATGATGAATTAAATCTATTCAAAATGAATAGTAAAGAATTGAAAGAAACACTTGAACTTCTATTCCCAATTTACGGTATCAATCTAAACCTACTTCATTTCAATTCAAATATTAAAGGACAAGAAATTGAGAAGCAAGAATTTTATGAATTTTGGCATTTACTCTATTCGTATGAAGGTGATAATTCACCAAGCGGCATAAACTCTTTACGAGAAAAGTTAGCAGACCCCAAATTTGGCTTCCCGAAAGATTCAAATTCGATCATTACTAACATTTCATTACCTGATGATTACAGTAGTTTATCTGCTCGTGCAATTCGAAAAATTCTTCCTTTCCTTAAAGAAGGTAATCGATATGATTTAGCTTGTCTACTAGCAGGATACAATCACTCGCACTCTGAAACTAAAGCTGATTTAGATGCCAAAATTCTAAATGAAAAATTGGACCCGCTCCGTAAAAATGAACTTAGAAATCCGGTAGTTGAAAAAATCCTAAATCAAATGATAAATGTGGTGAATTCTATCATTGAAACATACGGTAAACCAGACGAAATCAGAGTAGAAATGGCTCGTGAATTGAAGAAAAGTGCCAAAGAAAGAGAATTAGCTACAAAAGCCATCAGACAAGCTACGGATGAACACACTAAACTAAAAAAAGAACTTCAAAATGAATTTGGCCTTAATACTGTAAGCCGTAATGACCTCATCCGATATAAGCTATACCTTGAACTTAAAGACAATGGTTACAAAACGCTTTATTCAAATCAGGCTATTGATAGGTCTAAACTTTTTAGTTCGGAATATGATATCGAACATATCATTCCTCAATCCAAACTTTTTGATGATTCGTTCTCAAATAAAACTCTTGAACTTAGATCAGTAAACTTAAAAAAAGGCAATGACACAGCCTATGATTTTATTTTAAAAGAATATGGCGAAGAAGGTTTAAAGCAATATGAAGCAAGAATAAATTCCCTTTTCAATAATCAATTTGGAAAGAAATCTAAATACAAGAAACTATTAATGACTGGTGAAGATATTCCAAAGGATTTCATCGAAAGAGAATTAAGAGATACGCAATACATCGCAAAAAAGGCGAAGGATATTCTTTCTTCAATTGTAAGAAATGTTGGAACCACAACAGGTTCAATTACTGAAAGATTGCGACAAGATTGGCAACTCGTGGATGTTCTTAAAGAACTCAATTGGAACAAGTACGACAAACTCGGGATGACGGAAACCTTTGAAAATCGTCATGGTGAAAAAATTAAACGCATTACAGACTGGACAAAAAGAAATGACCATAGGCATCATGCCATGGATGCGATAACCGTTGCATTCACAAAAAGAGAATACGTTAAGTATTTCAATAATCTCAATGCTAAAAGTGACAAGGACGGAGAAATTTACAAAATACTTAAAACTGAAACTTACTTTGATCAAAATCAAAAAAGAAGAATAAATCCGCCGATGCCGATAGAAGATTTTAGAAAACGGGCAAAAGAGCATCTTGAAAATACACTGATTTCATTTAAGGCAAAAAATAAAGTTGTCACAAACAATAAGAATATTTCGAAATCAAAAGGCCCAAATAACGTTAAAATTCAACAAACACCCCGAGGTCAATTACATTTAGAAACAGTTTATGGTTCTTCGGTAAGCTATAAAACTAAAATTGAAAAGGTAAATGCCAGTTTTGATGCCGAAAAGATAAAAAAAGTTGCCAACCAAAAACACCGCTTACTATTACTCGAAAGATTACTTGAAAACGGCAACGACCCCAAAAAGGCCTTTACTGGCGCCAATAGTTTGAGTAAAAACCCAATTTACTTGAACAAATTACAAACATATAAACTACCTGAAGCGGTAAAACTTGTAGAATTTGAAACACAGTATACCATCAGAAAACCAATCACGCCTGATTTAAAAATTGACAAAGTCATTGACAAAGGTGTTCAACGTATTTTACTCGACAGACTAAAAACACACAACAACGACGCTAAAAAAGCATTTTCAAACTTAGAAGAGGACCCAATTTATCTCAATAAGGAAAAAGGCATTGTTCTCAAGCGAGTTACGATACAGGGCATCAACAATGCAGTTGCATTGCACTCCAAGAAGGATCATTTTGGTAATGAACTATTGGATGAAAATGGCAATGCAATCCCTGTAGATTTTGTGAATACAGGAAATAACCACCATGTTGCAATATATCGAGACGAGAATAATAACTTGCAAGAAGAAGTTGTGTCGTTATTCGAGGCAGTTGCCAGACAAAATCAAGGCTTACCGATCATTAAAAAACAACATGAATTGGGTTGGGAATTTTTATTTTCGATGAAGCAAAACGAATACTTTGTGTTCCCAAATGAAGAAACAGGTTTTGATCCAACGGAAATTGATTTACTCGACCCAACAAATTACCCTAAAATAAGTCCGAATTTATTTAGGGTTCAAAAATTATCTACAAAAAACTATGTTTTCAATCATCACTTAGAGACTACAGCTGTGGATGCTGAAACTTTGAAAAATAAAAAAAATCTTCTAAATATTACTCACAAGTTCATTCAAAGTCCAATGCGTTTAAAATCCCTAAAAAAAGTGAGACTTAATCATCTCGGTTCAATTATTCAAATTGGTGAATACTAAATGGTAAAGCGCACATTACACTTCTCCAACCCTGCGCATTTGTCGTTCTCAAATGCGCAGTTGGTTATTGATATAAAAGGTGAGCAAAAAATAACTAAAACAATTCCAATCGAAGATATTGGCGTTGTAATTATTGAGCATCCACAAATTACTTTATCAATTAGTGTGCTGGACGCACTTATTAAAGCAAATGTTGCTGTAGTAAGTTGCGATGATCATTACATGCCGTCTGGCATGTTTCTGCCGCTCGATGGGCATAATACCCAAACGGAGCGCATTAGAAATCAGCTTAATGCGAGTGAGCCCCTTAAAAAACAACTTTGGCAACAAACAATCAAATGTAAAATAGAAAATCAGGCAGCAGTTTTAGAAAAATTGGGGATTGATGGAAACCGTCTCAAACTTCTCGCCTCCAAAGTTTTAAGTGGTGACTCCTCAAATTTAGAGGCACAAGCTGCAGCCTATTATTGGCAGCAACTATACGGAAGTGATTTTGTGAGGTCAAGAAAAATGGAAAGTCCAAATGCTCAATTGAATTATGGTTATGCAATTCTGCGTTCTTTGGTTGCGCGCGCTTTGAGCGCATCAGGCATGTACTCTTCAGTTGGAATCCATCACCGCAATAAATACAATGCATTTTGTTTAGCCGATGACATCATGGAGCCCTACAGACCATTTGTGGATTGGCAGGTAATAAATATGTTTGATGACACAGAACTTGAAACTGGCCTCACCAAAGATCAAAAAATCAAACTATTATCTTTACCTCAATTAGACATCAGTATTCAACAGCTAACCAGACCACTATTTCATGCCGTAAGCATAACTACTGCAAGCCTGTATAAATGCTTTGATGGTGAGATACGCAAAGTATCCTTCCCTATCTTCAAATGAATGCACAAAGATTTAATGCCTATCGCAATATGTGGGTAATGGTACTGTTTGATTTACCTACAGAAACAAAAAGCGAAAGACGCATTGCGCAACAATTCCGTAAAGGACTTCAACACGATGGATTTGTGATGTTTCAATTCTCAATTTACATACGTT
>Ga0114968_10000155_pt1 | contig 50270 bp, 77 predicted proteins | sample M_130807_EF_Meta_FD_87020 | JGI IMG/M metagenome (GOLD analysis project Ga0114968, IMG submission 87020) | Freshwater microbial communities from Lake Montjoie, Canada to study carbon cycling - M_130807_EF_MetaG | ecosystem: Environmental > Aquatic > Freshwater > Lake | place: Lake Montjoie... | reverse complement strand
TCCTTAGGACCGATAGCTATAAAATCTGGAGAAAAGAATTCTGTCCAACCTGGTAACTCTCTTTGTAAGTGCTTAAGTTGTTCTTTAACTGATGATATATTAGCTTGTAATATCATATCATGATAGGGAGCGGGAGTATAATCGCAGAATATTCCAGTAACCTTACCGCCTAGACTTATAACATCAAATCCAAATATAGGTAAAGCTTTAAAATAGCTTGGATAAAACACGCAATGAACAACTTCTATTTTATCATTGCTACCTTTAAAATACTCTAGATGACCGTAACGAACAGTGGGGCTAATAAAGATATGATTAAACCAATCACAGTCGTTAATTTTATTGTGGCTTAAATCTATACGCTGAAAAAATGTATCGCTCTTTAATTTAAGCTTTTGATAGAGATCGAATAATATACTATTCGACATACTGATAGATATGTGAAATAGTAAAATTATGAAGCTTATAAACTGTATTAACTTCTTCGATAAATTTCTCTATAGTATCATCATTTAAATCTTCTTCTATCATTTTTCTAATAAACTTAATATTGTTTCTTAAATTACTAAATTTATACTTTTCACCGAATTTTACTTTCTTTTTTAAGACTTGCCCTCCGTACATATCCGCTAACCATCTCACATATAGTTCAGCTTTCTTGTAAATTCTATTTTTCTGCTGAAAATACATAACCCACGCAAACGCATAATTGTAGGTAGAATTATCAATTTTTCTATTTAATAATTTAGAATAGTTTTCTAAATCTTTTTTAATTTTTACTGACTGTAGAACAGATTTATCTTTTACATTACCGAGAAACTCTTTTTCAACTAGCTCATAAATAGGGAGTATATTAGCTAGATAATAAGCGTATTTAATATCTGGAAGAGTACCACTAAGAAGGTCTCTAAAGAAAGGGTGTTGCTCGATTAGATCATGAGTCTCTTTTGTTCTTTGCTTTAAGAGCTTAGAGTACTTGTTTGGCTTATATGCAGTAATAATATTAATTAAATGGAATAGGTTCATATATTTGTAAAGTTTGCATCATTGCTATCAAATATATCTAACCAGGTACGTTCAATAATGCAAGGTAAATGTTCGTGATAAAAGCTATTACTTCTATCTTCATGCCAAACTTGTAACTTCTGATAAAACTCTAAAGGCTTCTTAAGGATTACTTTCTTTGGAAAGATATATTGACAACCGACGCTAAACATATTCCCATACTTTGAATCTTTTATATTAAGTTCTTTGAATATATTCTCTCTTTTATCCATGTAACCGATATCCGTATGGTAAATACCAAAACCAAATAAATTATCAAACTCTGGTAAATTATTTAAAAAATTTGTTAATTCGAGATTAGGATATTTTTCATGAAAGTTTCCTAAATGATCAAACGGATTTGCTTGTAAGAATATTGTTGTATCGTAAAGACTATTATAGTTTTTAATAATATGATATAATAAAGTATGTGATTCTCTTCCTATATTAGGAAGCCTAAACTCTTCTAATTTATCTTTTTGTCCTTTTATACTCTCTAAATTAAACTCACTTCCTTTATTATAGATAACTGTGTCTAAATTTATATCTTTTAGCCAATCTACATTTTCATTGTATTTAGCAATTACCAACTGCTTAGTCATGAACAATTATTTATCCTTTAGGATTTAAAAAGCTATCAGTAGCGCGTGCGTAATGCTGGTAATCATCGTAGAAGAAGCCAATATCTTCCCCAAATTGACTAGCGTTTTTATGACGAGCTAATATCTTCCATTGCTCTGTGAACTTAGACCCGTGAAAGTCTAGTATATCTTTTTCCGTTACGTAATGTGAAGATGTTTCAACATTAAACGGTGTTTTATAATCTATTTTACGTCTTTTACAAAACTTCATGGGGATAGCGGTGACCATAATTTCATATCGTTCAATTGATTATAAGGCATAATTGAAACATGGCCATCTAAAAATGCAACGACCGCATTACCGTTATAGCGAGCAGATACATAACCGGTAGCTTTTGGATTGCTTAAATCATCATATTTAGTTGCCCATTTGCCAGGATAGGTTGGAGCATCTGCATAATAAAACCCCCTATATCTTTTACCTACAGCTTCACTTCTAGTTGTAATGAACGCAACGGTATTACCTGGTTTAGGTACTTGTACTAATCTAGTAGCTACTAATCCTTTCCTATTAAGAGTAGAAAAAGATGTATAGTCATTACCTCCAATAAAGTTTGCATTGAGACCAATAGAAGGTAATACACTTACAAGATATGTTTGTGTGATACCTCCTTGACTTACAATAAAAGACTTTGATTCATTAACATGCGTGCCTCCTAGAAAGCCATAATTAAAGTAAGGAGCGAGTCTCCAAGGCCAACGATGTGCTTCATGCGAATCTTCACCTTCCATGAGATGTCCGTTTGAATCATATGCTGTACCATTTGTATCGTACCCCTTCATTAGCACTCCTTCATTATCAGCTGAATGGGCTAGATAAGCAGTAATAGCAGTTTTACATGCAGCAACATCTGCAGCTTTTTTACCCGCAGCAGAGGCTTGTTGATAAGCCGGTAATCCAAACCCAGCTAGTATACCTAAGATGCCTAATACTACTAAAAGCTCTACAAGGGTAAAGGCTTTCACTTTGCAAATTGTCTAATTATAAGAAAGATGAAGAATACGGAAATAAGATATCTAAAAATAGTAGGCTCAGGAATAATATTAACATACGGGCTAAAAGCTGATTCAGAAGAATAAAACTGTGCCGTTGTACCTGTAGTACTAGAATAAGTTCCAACTAACCCTAGGCCATTATTAGAAAGCGATCCTGTCTTCCATTGTTCGAATGCACTTGTTACATCAATCGCTTTCCACCCCGCTTCTGTAAAATTAACAGAAGCTATTGTAGGTTGGTTAAGTAAATTGTTATTATACCAATCAAGAGGGCTAGATGCATATTGAATGTTATCAAATGAATCAGTTAATGCTACCACCTTGAGAGTGAATGTAACGCCAGATGTGAGATACGAGTATGACGGTGGCCCTTGATAGCCTGGGACAACTGTACCCGGTACTCTAAAGCGCTGTAAATCTAGATATAGTAATGCTGTGTTACCAGATTGAAAGTTAGAGATATCCGACATCTCAATGCCTGCAACATTGAAATGATATTGATACGGGCTACCGGTTGTAATATCATTTACACCAACATAGAAAGGGGTACGAGTATCGCTATACGTTCCGTAATACATATAATAGTCAGCATCACTAGTAATACCGACGGTTGCTGCTTTAGCAATAGATAAACTAGCTAATAAAGCTATTAGAATTCTTTTCATACTTTTATTTATTCCTAAGCTTTTTAATGCCAAAGAAACTTATTAAACTTGTGACTATTATGGTTATAACAAATGAGCACATATTATAATTCCGCGTCTGCAGTCCAGCCTCCAGCAATTGCATACCCAACATTCTGTGAAAGAGAGCCAGTCATTTGTACTCCAAAGCCGTGTTCAGTATTAATATTTGTTACAGTAGTTGAGGACGCAAACCAATTTCCACCTTCTTTAAAAAGTCCCCATACATTATCTGTAGAAATATGAAAATTTCTATAAAAAGTAATATTTGGTACTATTCTTTTAGAAACTTTAAAAGGAATAAAAGGTACCCACAGCGCGTTTGATGCATAACTACACCCACCGGATTGAAAAGAGTTCACTCCTTGTGCTGGAGCGGTATTAAGGGAGAATGATTTTTCATAATATCTTTGACATAAAGCTAGCTCTGTTCCAAAGGGTCTAAACTCAAAGGAAGTGGCTGTACTACCTTCTTCAAGTTGTAGTTGCGTGATTTCAATTGCATCGTTTATAGGAGCTGTTCCTACATAGATTGCGCTTATTATTCTCACCATTATAGTTAGTGCATTAGATGGTATTGTATAAGTTTCTTTAAACTTTTGAAAACTGGTTGTAGGGTTAAATTGTCTAAACCCAAGGCTTGTCCATGGCCCTGTAATATTTGGAGCATCAGCAACAGTAGAATAATTTATTTCAATATAGCATACTGTTGGAGTGAAGTTTGATTCTTTTGCAGCATTAAATGAAAATGTAACTTGCTTTCCAGCTAAATCATAACAATTTTGTGTTTCTATTACTTGGCGAAAATCTAATTGAGTTGTACTTGTATTTCCCTGATTTCTAGTTATTCTTAGTGTATTATTATAATTACCTTGCTTATTTACAGTAATACCGGTATTACCTGTTGCTCTATTTACAAACCATCTGTCTGCAGTATAGCCGTTACAATCATTAAATAAAGTATCTCTTTGCCATATGCGCATGTCACCATTGATGATGCGATTCCTAAACCCAAACAAACTATCTGTACCTAATTTTGAGGTATTTGTGCCGTCGCTAATGGGTATGAAATTATTTGCTGTTAAAGCATTTACCGTATTCAATTGAGATATGGTTACGTCAGCCATATTAATATATAGGGTATCGTACAATTACGATACCTGATCCTCCATTACCCCCGCCTCCTGGAACAGAAACATAACTACCGCCTCCTCCTCCACCGCCTAATCCATCTGTACCGTTACCTCCTTGACCGAGAGTTACATTTTGATTAGTGCTTCCTCTTCCTCCTCCTCCAGATCCACCTAAAGGATATGATACTGAAGTGTTATAAACTGAACCACCACCTCCACCCGCATAACATGCAGCAGTACCAGTAATATCACAAATAATACCATCTCCGCCCTTCCCTCCTGTGTTGTATTGTCCGTCCATTCCTGTTCCTCCAGCACCTCCACCACCTCCCCCGGTATGTCCCCATCCTCCATATGTACCCGCACCACCATTATTTCCTAATACACCATTAAATGTTGATCCTATACCTCCTTGTTGAAATGGTGCACTTGAGGGAGCACCGGCCCCTCCTCCGCACCCCCCGTTTTTACCGATAGCTTCTGCAAGAGAATTTGCCCAATACAACCCACCCGCACCCCCCCCTGCAACAGAATATATATCAAATTGCGATAAACCACCATTTTGCCCTCTAGTATTTACTTCTCTGGTTTTACCCCCACCCGCTCCTCCTACACCTACTATAACAGTTTTGCTGCCTGTAGTTACAGCAACTGATTTACTATAATATACACCCCCTGCGCCGCCGCCTCCAGCTAAATCTCCTCCTCCACCTCCTCCTCCTCCTACAAGCAATAACTCCACGCTAGGATTATTAATAGCTGTAGTAATATTTAAAGATGTTGTACCTGTAGTAGTAAATGTATGAATTCTATATCTTACACCTCTCTCAGTTATTGTTGTCTCTGTTCCTCCTGTGGCAACAACTATAGGAAGGTTATAACTTGTTAATTGAGTTATAGTAGTTCTATAGGTTGTTGTACCATCAGTTATTGGTAATGAAGCAGTTCCAACTAATGTAGGTATTTGCGTTAAACTAGATATAGTTGTATCGGCCATAAAGGTACAATAATATTTATGTGGAAAATGAGGTAAAAAGCATATATATTAGTAATATGAATAAATTAGTTGCCTCACTAGTAGCCTGCTTTTCGCTTGCTACTCTAGCTCTTGCTGATTCGGGCGCTCGTTCTTCTTGTGATGACAGCGATTGGTCGGTAGAGCGCGGTTTCGCCGCAACTGGTGATCTTCTACTTGTAAGACCTCTTGGAGCAGCAGTTACAATTGCTAACTTCGGAATCTTTGCAGTAGCTTCGCCTTTTGCCGCTATGGCCGACGCGACTGATGAGGTATTTGACACGCTCGTAACAGAGCCTGGTGAATACACCTTCAAGCGCGATCTTGGTGATTTCTCCAAGTAATTCAACGAATTAGAATAGCCAGGAGTTCTATCCTTCTGGCTATTTTACTGTTCATTTTTGTATAAATAATTAGTATGGCCGATACCACCATATCTCAACTGCCTAGACAGATACCCCATCAAGGTGCCATGATACCATACTCATTTGGAGAAAATACGTTTTATGCCCATCTCTCATCTTTAGGAATTTATAGTTTCTATATGAAAGCGACTTGTGGCGCAATAGACACAGTTAATATGCCTAATATTAACAGTGATTCTCTCTCTCCTAACGCTTTAATGACCTTGCCTATTAATACTCTTCATTCAATGACTAACAGTCAATTCAATTCATATTTCAATGCATCAAACAATACTATTACAGTTCCATTTGATGGGCTGTATCATATTTCAGCTAAAGTGACTGGTTATGTTCCAAGTAGCACCTGGTCTGTTAGAGCGTTTACTTTAAGATTTATGGATGCCAATACAAGTAATATATTAGAAGATTTTGGTCACTTCCATTGCACGCATTCTTATTCAAATACTCATTTTTGCTTTCAACCCAATGGTTATTACTATTTAAATGCAAATACACCTATCAAGACGTTGTACAGAATATATTCCAACAGCGGAACTACTCAAGGCTTATTTCAGCCCATATACAATGAAGCCTACATGTGTGTAGTTAAAATCTCATGACCTTCAAAGAATATATCAAGGCACAAAAGAAAAAAAAGAAGAAGTCGCCTCTCCCTCAGACAGATAAGACGCCTTTATTATCGTCTGATACTATGATACCAACGCATCAATTACCTGCTGGTACAGGCGCAAACCAACCTCATTTATCCTGAATAATAGCGTCAGCGGGAAGATAAGCTTTAGGCTCAAGATTTGGTCCTACATATCCAGTTTGAAGTTGTGTTTTAGTTTTGGGATCGATGGTATAAATTGCCCATCCTCCACACTTTAATTTTTTAACGACAGGTTTTTCTTGAGCCATAGTTAGAGTATAACTACGAATTAAATGAATGCAACTTAAGCTACAGCGGGAGCAACAGGAGCAGCAATAGAAGGAGTAGGAGTACCGGTGGCAACTTCTGCGGCTTCATCTTTATGTGAAAGATGGTCTTGAGCGGTTTGAATGATCTTCATTATATCATTTTTTTTATATTTTTTAGGATGAGTTAAAAGATGATCACAAAGATCTAATGCTTCATGATTAACATTATAATGTGTATTCATTGCTTCTTGCTCTTCGGATTCTTCTTTAGAATGAATAGCAGCTGAAATGGCAGCTCTACGTTTGGCTAGATATTCATCTTGCTTGTTAACTACACCATCATTATTAATATCAGAATCTTCTTGACCAACTGGGTCCATATTCTCGCTAATAACTGTGTTAACCTTAGCTTTACGTGCTGTTACGTAATTTTGAAACATCTTAATATCATCTAGCGTCATAATATTATTTATCTTTCTTATTACATTTTTTATTAAAAATATTTAGCCGAGACCTAAATATTTATATGAGAAACGTTAATCTAAGAATTACTAAAGCTAATATTAAAACAGGAGAAAAAACTAACCCATCGAAATGTGCAATCGCTAATTCTATTCTAGATAACATTAACAACGTTTATTATGTTAATGTTATTCCTGGTTTAGCAACAGTAAAGTTAAAGAAAGGCAATATTATTACTGCTTATTCAAGCCCTTTACCGAAAACAGCTACAACTTTTATTAAAAAGTTTGATGATGGCAAAAAAGTATCTCCTTTTTCATTAAAGCTTGAATTCAAAAAAATTGATAAAAAAGAAGCAGAGTTGATATAATATTAAAATATTATACTGCTGATAAATAAATATTAATATGGCAGCCAATACTGTACTTGCTCAAGTTCCATTAAGACAAGGATTTAATACATTTACTTACTTAGGAACAACGAATGCTCCAATTAGCACCTATAATGCCGTTCTTAGTGCTGTAGTTGCTGGTGACCCAAACGGAGGAGCTCCTGACGTTTATTCGCCTCTCAATCCTTCCTTTGCAAACGATTTTAATAACTTTTCACAAAATAGAAGTTATGTTGTATTTGCAAAATCTAATTTTAATCTAGGCCTATCTGGTGATTATATACCACCTCAGCCTGCTAAATTTAATTTAAAAGCAGGATTTAATACTATAGGGTTTGATTCTAATTGTATTAAGCAACCGCTATCAGTATTTAGAGGTAATTTATATACAGCGTATGTGAGAAGCGTGCAAGGAACAGAAGAAACCTTTAAACTTTATATTGATTCTTTTGCGCAAAACGGTCTACCTCAAACCTTTGGTCTTGATTCTATTGAGCCTCTATCAAGCTATGTTGTTACTGCAACAAATAATATGGTATTATCAGCCGAGAGAGTTTACAATCTTCTTATTACTGAGGCTGGTAGTTTTATTGTTACCAACCCTCCTGTTTCGGGTATACGAGTTTAAACAAATCTCAATCCAGGCCGTTCTTCTTCAGTAAACAGTTCAAGTATCGATATCTTATCGAGTAAGTGCCATTCGTGATTAATTTTAATACACTTACCAGAGGGAGAAAATTCGTTTATTTTTCCCTCATGAATTATAAAGCGGTTAACCGCAGTATTGATAAAGAGAATCTTTTTATCTACTAATTCTTTTTGAGTATATTTCTTCATAAAATTAAAATAGAAACCCCATGCCGAAAAGAAGAGCTAAACTCGGCATGGGGTTTCGTTGATTATATTACTGTTATCTTAGGCTCTTCTTAAACTTTTGCCCACTTACCATTAATCTTGATAGCATTCTGAAGAGCGCTATCAGAGATAGAAGGTAGATCGGAAGTAACGTTCAATTCAGTACGAACTTCGCTAACTGCCTTATTCTGACGAAGAAGCTTTAGTGCAGGGCGACTGATATAATTCTGCACAAACCCTTCAGGCTTAGTAGCGATGTACTTAGCGTTAGTGAGACGGGTGGTACCAGTGATAATACAAACCAGTTTAGGGGTAATCTGGCGAGATGGCTTAGCGGTGTTATCTCGGTTAACCGGGTTCTTACGAACCGTTGGTTCAGCAATTGTGCTATTCATTCTTAGTATTATGTAGGAAACTGGGAAAACTGCAATATATATTTTTAACTTTCTTATAAATATATTAGATAACCAGTAATATGTCTAAAAAAATATATGCCGCTTTATAATAACCTTTCATTTGCAAGATTTAGAACACGTTTAATTACCGGTCCAGGTTCAATTAAATTAACTAATTTAGGTGTTACCTATCAACAAATTACACCTACCCCTTCTATAACTCCTACTCATACTGTTACACCTACTATTACACCCACCGTAACTCCTACTGTTACTCCTACTATTACTCTTACACCATCCATAACTCCCACAAAAGCAGATAGATGTGGGCGAGTTAACCCAAATTTCTCAGAAGTGGATATTAATAATTGTAACCCTAGTACATACAATTATATTCTAACTACATTCCCTTATATACCCGGGGTATTATGTTATGGATGTGAACCAAAACCACCTTTACCTGACCCTTACGTTATAACTTTCAATTATGATTTAGGGTGTATTTTTCCCTTAAGAAACTGTCAATGGCCTTATTATCATCTTGTTACAACAACAATAACAAATCCTTATAATACTCCTGCTTATGTAAGAATAATAGGTAGTGTAGACGATGACGCATGGATATCTTGTGCTTCTTATAATAGATGGGTTAGATCACTAGGTACTACACCGCCTGGACCAGGTGCTAACGGGTCATGTACAGCAGGAGGGTTTGATGTAACGTTTAGTGTATTACCTAACGAGGTTGTTTATATAAGTGGGTATGATATTAGAGGTGTTTGCTCTAGTTTAAGCTTTACGGCATATTTTTATGATGCACCTATTACTACCCTAACACCTACCCCTACAATAACACCTACGCCTTCTCTTACGCCTACCATTACTGTAACTCCTACAAATACCAAGACACCAACCCCTACCCCAACAATAACTCCAACCTCTACAGATACATCTAGTAATAATATTTTATTTGATAAAGAATCATTTAGAGGTATTATAAGTGAACCATACCTATCTGCATTAAGTGCTGCTGCTATAAGATGGGAAAATTATATTAAAATAAATCCAGACGTAGTTCAATCTATAAGATATTATATTGATCCTAGCTTTAATAGTATATCGCTAAATAACTATACAATTTCTAACTTAGGAGGTTCTAGTTATATAGCATCATGTGGTCCTTATAACTATGCTGACCTTCAACCCGTTGGAGCAGGTGTACAGTTTTGTTCGCTTAATTTTAATTTAAATATAAATTCATATTATGCTCCAGGGGCTTCTCCTTCAAACTTTTCTCAACAAGATTGGGAAGCAGTATTAACACACGAGTTAGGACACGCTTTAGGGATAGGAGTATACTGGGACTCAGACTTTGAATCAGGAGGAGCGCATCCTCCACAAAATTATTTTTTAAGTGGAGCATATTATCCAGGAATTCAAAATGCATACAACAAATTAGTTGGGTTATCTAGAACTAAAATACCTTTAGAAGATACCGGTGGTGGGGGTACAAGTTCAGCGCACTGGGAAAATTCTTATAGATCTTCTTCTTATCCTAATGGCGGAGGTGTTGCTTATCCTGGTCTATCGAACGAGTTAATGGTGGGGTATTATAGCACCGGTACAAACTACGTTATGTCTACAATCTCTATAAGCGCATTAAGAGATTTTGGTTATAGTGAAAAGAACCCAGGTACTAGTGAGGGCACACCTAATATAATTAACAGCCTTATGCCTGGGCTAGATATAGATACCTCTGCTGGTAATATTATAAAATATAATTGCCCTTGTAATAGTTTAGACGGGGTTAATAGAGTAGCTATTATAAATACAGAGACAAAAGAAGTTTTATTAAGTCCAATTATAGACCAATAGTAAGAATAAATAATAATATGGCAAACACATCATTTTTAGATTTTAATTCTCAAAACGCTATTAACTCCGGAGACTATCTTGTAGGGTATAATGCTGCAGGTACCGGAGAAATTAGAGTTCCTATTAATGTAGGGTTAAGAACAGCAAACAATACACTATCAGTAGCAGGGTCTCTATCAGCTTCCAGTTTCATAGGTGTTTCTTATAAGACTGAGTTCAACTATCTTGCTGCTCAAAATACTTATGTATCACTGTTCACAGTTCCAAATGGGTATAGGTTTGCTATTGAATCGTTAACTTGCACAATAGATAACGCTGTAGGTACTTATACATCTGGAACTGCTCCAACAATATCAGTAATTTCCGGTACAGTATATTCAACATTAGTTAGGCTTCAATCAAGAACTTTCGGTACAGCCAATTATAGTTCAGGTTCATATATTAAATCTTCTGCCGCCAACACAACAGATGATTTTAAAACTGCACCTGCAGGGAGTGTAATATCTGTTATTAATAATGTGGGTAATAATTTAACTTCATATACAGTGTTGAGCGGTGCAGTAATTGTATCTGGGTTCTTATATTAATCTTATTTTAGAATAAATAATATTATATGCCCTGGACTAATGATCCTCAAGGTGGTCTCTCTGCGTTACCAGCAAACGCTGGAAGCGGTTTTATATCCTGGAACTCTTTTCAACAAGGGCCATTTTTTGGCTCCATTGATGGTGAAAATAATCTAGTGTCCATGGTGGGTGCTAACCCATTAATTCAATTGAATATACCCACATATTATACTTCAGCTCCTTTTTATAACTCATCAAGATCGACATACGAGGGGTTATCCAGCAGCGAAACTTCTTGTTTTGCCATGTCTGCAGCCGGGGCAAATAGCTCTATATCGTGTTATAGAAAATTAATATTACCATTAATGTCAAATGGAAATCTAGAAGTAAGAGTTGGTATTAATTATAGAAATGGGTTAAAAGGCGTTTTTGTAAGAAAAAATAATACTAGAATATTTGGGTTTGTAGCTACTAATAATGAGTACCAATCTTATAATGGCTCGACATATACAAGTGTACCTATTAGTTATCAACCCGACTCGGTATTTTTTATCTCCATTTTCAGAACAATTATCTTGGGTGAAGACAGTTTAATTTCAAGAGTTATCAGACCAAAATATGATGGGAATGCACCTATTGTGTCCCATGTAGATACTGTTAATGTGGATATAGACGAGCTAGAGTTTATAGTAGAGCAAACAGATGTAAGTGGCCCTAACTATGAAAACTCTCTATTCTTTAATTATCTTACCGGGTATAGTGCTTACCGTTAATTTTTTTCAACTACAGTAATATTTAAGTTAGACTTTTCCCAACAAGCTTCTACACCTCGACCATGCTTAACTAACTTACCTTCATTCTGAAGCTCGCGAATTAAAAACCCTGCGCGAGTTGAATCGATACCTAGAGTTTGCGATACTTCAGGGAGAGTTATTTTTGCTAGCTTAAGAATAGCTTCTCGCTGTTCTTTCTTACGATCAGATTTTGAAGGTCTATCTTCACTACCATCCTTATCAATAACTACCTCGGTTTCAAAGTCATATCCGCTATACTCGATAAAACATTCAATATCGGATGCAGGACCGAATCGATTCTTATCAAATCGCACACAACGAGCATTCATCTCTGCATCCTTAATAAGATTAATACTAATATTAACATCAACTGCGTGAATAATAAGAGAGGATCCCTTAATACCACCTGCCTTTGTATTATGGCAGATAAGAATGACTGCACACTCAGTTTCTTTTGCACGGACTACAAGTTTCTCGATACAGTGCTTTTCAAGATCGCGACCTCGTTTATTACCCTTAACAAGACCTTGAAACGAATCAACAACAATAACATCCATATTATCCATATACTTGGAAATAGTATCTACCTCTGCTTCGTTACATACCTGGATATTTTTTACCTGCAAACGTTTACACGTCATTGCAAGTTGAGCTACCGATTCTTCTGAAGAACAGTAACCAACCTTATAACCATTATTATGAAGGCTCTCGAGAAGCTGAAGTACAAACGTAGTTTTACCCATGCCTGCACGTGCGGTAAGCGTAATAGCGCTACCGGGCAGAATACCGCCACCAAAAGCAGCATCTAGCTTTTCATTTCCAATCTTCATCCTGCGATTAAAAACCTCAGGTATTACTACCTCGTTAACCGAGGTAAACTTCGTTGATGTCATCTTAATGTTCATACGTAAAGTATAATGGAATCTGCCAACTCGTCAAGTTAAAAGTTAAATTTAATTGCTGGAATGAGTTCAAAGGTCTTACATCTATCAAGGAGTTCAATCATTAAGAGACGTCTATAATTTATAAAATCTTCCGGATCCCAAAACTGTATTCCGTAGATTGACTTTGAACCATTTATAATGGCTGTCCACAAAGGTCTAACACCTTCATCGAGATAGAGTTCAATATCGTCATACCTCTCTCTTAATACTTTAGTATCAAGAGCTTTTATTTCATCAGCGAAGGATCTCGTCCGCGGATCTTTGTATTCTTTTGTAGAATTCATAGGGATGATATTTTGATTCAACCTCTCTTGTATTTGTACTTAATTTAGTAATAAGTTCTTGTGCACACTTAAAGTCAATATAAACTTTATGACCACTTAACCGATTAAACCCATTTTCCTTAAAAGTAAGTTCAAATATAGGTTCCCGGTGGCCTCGTGCTATAACTTGCTCGACATTAACAATTTTATTTGTAATTTCGTTAATTTCTTTTCTCTTCATTTTAACTCGATAGAGTTTTATCGCGCTTTTCTTGATCTGCAAGCGCATCATCAATATTAGAAATACTATCTGTATATATCTTGTTAGCGATAATAAGTTTACCTGATCCTTGTTCACCGAAGTAGATGCCTTTATTACGTCTTACTTTACTATGTTGTACTGCGGTCCACATATTTTCAGGTATACCAAGCATTTGTAATGCCTCAACTCTTGAGCCAGGAAGCGGTTCGCCTGACACCGAACAGTAATATATTTTTTCCATTTATGTATTGTAAATGAAGTTTAAATTTTACTCAAGTTCTTTTTTGTTGCCTTTATAACATTAAAGTTAAGCTTTTCAACATCCACCCTACCATATTGATTCCAGTATTCGTCGGTTCCTTGTGTTAAAAATTCTCTTACAAGGAGATTTAAATTTTGTTTATCTAGTTTTGGATGATACCAGGTTCCGTGTGAACCTTTCATTCTGCTAATAAACTCTTCAATATTATTAAGACGTAAAGCGAGTTTAACTTTATGTTTAGATTTCATTAATTTCAATGCTGCTTTAAGCGTGGGAGCATTTGTATAGAACCACGTTGGTTTTTCTTTCATCATACCTATAGTATATAGGAAGAAGAAGTTACGTCAAGTAGTTTTAGAGAAATTCTTAACGCAACTTCGTGCACCATTCGGAACAAAATACTTTTTATTATTATCCCAACATTCTTTAGTCATTACTTCAATAGCTCCAGCTGTCTTATGACCGTAAACCATTCTTCCGAACCGATTACGTAGTTTTTCTGGAGGTAAATTAATCGCGGGCTTCTTAAGTCCAATTGGGAAAGGCGGTTCGTTAAACATTATAGTATTTAATAGCTTCAGATATAATAGGATAGTTAGGCATATGTAAGCTAGAGGGATTTAACTCATTCTTTATATCTATAATAGGTTTCTTTTGTTTGAGTAGCTTTATAGCTTCACTACTAATGTAGTTATTAACAAAATTATCAACAGATCCAAACTTAGCCTCTTTAGTCTTAAGATAATCCATACTAGTAATTCTCTCAAGACCGGTGATTAAACACTTGAGCTTTGGAGTTTTTCCTTGAAGCTGCTTCTTAAGCCTTGCATTAATTTCATCTTTATTAAGCATACAACTATTATAAATGAATTTTTATTATCCGCAAGTAGATTTTTTTGTAAGGAGAATAAATTGTTAAAGAGAAAAAAAGAACGCCGTACCCTTGCGAGTTACGGCGCTCTAATTTCAACGTTAAAATTAGGCAACGTTAAGACCACCAGTACGGTTAATGGCGCGAGTGAGATCACGTGCATCAACGCGGCGGATGGAACGAGCATGCTGGTTAGCTTGCTCAAGAACCTTCGCGCGCTTGACTGTGAACTGGCCATTGCGACTGCGTTCGATCTTGACGAAGAATGTCTTCGGCTTAAGATCACGGCTGTTATAATTGATCATTTGTTTCTTACCTCCCTTCATTTAATAATAATAAATTACTGTTTTACGGATTCAACTGGTTTTTCTAAAAGCATAGGCTCAGCAAACATATATTGCTCATGACTTTTAGAACTTCTATTGTTTTTACGACGATATCCCATTAGTACATGCTTACCTTCATTATTAATCTGAATAATAGGTATCAATCGACCACGGGCTACTAGTTTTTGTATTTTTGTAGGGCTTAATTTTGACATTTTTAAATTATAAAGGAACCTATGTTCTAATCAATAACTTTTTCTGTCATAATTTTAAAGAATTTATCTTTATCAGTCTCGGTAAATATTTTTTCTTTAAAGCAATCAAATAGCTCTTCTTTATTAAACCCCTCATCTAATGCATACTTTACAATATTGCTATTAAGAATAAAATAACCTATTGTTGGTTTATTATTCTCTATATATTGGCCAACAGCACCGACAATACCTTTTTCATTTATAATAGGTATAAAACTATGCTTTTCAGCAGTACTATCAACAAAAATCTCTACACCATTTAAAGCTGCAGCTTTTTGTAGTTCTTTAGCTAGTTCTCCTAACACCATAATTAATATTAGGAGCATTTTAAATAAAGTCAAGCTTGTACTTTTAATTGTTACCTATATAATAGTAATATGGAAAAAGAAATACCTCTTGGTTGGTTAAACTACGGTCAACGGTTTGTTATACCTGGTTTAAATAATTCATATAAGAACCTTAGATTAATTCGTAATACTGATTGTTCCGCTGTTATAGGAGGAGATCGTAAGCTTAAGATTAATGATAAAGAGGTTTGGTCTGCTATTCCTCCGGGTTATACTATCTCACCATATACAATGGTCGTGCCTGTTTAGAGCCACCAAATATCAATTCCAAAACCTAAAAACTGTAGCTTAAATGCATGTCCGTAGTCATAACGACTATAGAAAATACCTGTCTCTGTATCAGTTAAATATGGACCACATTCAATATCACCGAAGTCACTTTTACGGTGTAATAGTAGTTTTGGATGTGTTAGTCTAATTGAAAGTTTATCTTTGCTTAAGATAATCATTTTGTAAATTCTTTAAGTGACTTTGCAAGATAGATAGCATCTTTTTTAGTTAAAACTATTTCGTCTGTATAAGGGAACCCTTTAGTAATAATTTGCCAAATATGTCTTAATCTGCTTTTCCATCCATATCGATTAATATTAAGACCTCTTCCAAATAAAGAGAGATATACTTCTGATTCTCCTTTAAATTTCTCTAAAACAAGACCCTCGCCGCTACAGGCACACATTATAAATCGTTTAATATCCATCATATGTCTTCTTAAACATAGCTACTCGAACAGGCATTGCAACTGGCTCTACTACTGGTTCGTCTTTCTTTTCTTTTTCATAACGAATAACGTAAACAATAACAATATCGCCTATCTCCATTAAGAACGCTAACAATAGGCAAACAAGAGCTGTTACTTCCAAGCTTAATAATGAGCTAAATGATAATCTAATAATATTATCAGATCCTGCAATCTCTGTTGCTTTAAACTCAACATTGACTTTAGATGCAACAGTCGATAATAGACCGTTTGCGTTAATAACAGCTAATTCTAACTCTTTAAAGTTATGCGCTTTGTTAACTTCTTTCTTTATGTCTATGAACTTCTCATCAATAAGTTTATTAGCTTCTACAGATTTCTTAAGAGCATCTTTTGTTTGCTCTCGTACAACGTTTGCATCTCTTTCTATTTCATCACGAGCATTGCTTTGTTCGATTTCAGCTTCACTCTGTAAACGTCTTACTGCTGCAGCTAACTCTTTTGTGCGAGGCCCTTCTCCAGGCTTACCGGTAGAGTAATCTGCTTTAACACCAGACTTCTCATCAATTACTTTTTGATTAGCCTCATTAATCTCTTTCTTAATATCAGTCAACTTACGCGAACTAGATGTTTCAATATCAGCTATTTTATTTCTTTCTTCTTCTTTAATTTTATCTGAATCTGTTTGTGCAGCTTTTTTACTATTAGCTTCAAAATCATTAATCTGTTCGAGTATTTTTACCTTACTAAGCTTTAAGCTATCTTGTAATCCGGTTTCAGAATAAAGACCTGCAAAGTCAAATATGGTAGGGAGTAAACTTAAGAATGCGCATAACAATGCAGCTTTACGAGGAAACTTATCTCTTCCAAATAATATGATTTTAACACAATATGGTAATCCAACCACTCCTAGTGATGTCAACCCCACCAAAAACCAATTCCAGGATGTAAGAATTAAGCTAAGTGCATGATATGCAAAGCAATAAGCGGCCGCTATAATTATCCAATAGATAATATCAATAGCTTGTGCAGAGATCTTGTGAGATGTATCAAAGCCAAAAATAGTATGATACTTTTGTTTTATAAAGTCTACCATGTTATTATTTATGAATAAATTGACTGCTAAACAGCTTTATAATAATAGTTAATATTGTTAAAAATTTGCTTACGATAAGCAGCTTGATCCTCGTTATATGCTATGAATTCTGATATGTAGCCAGTAAAAAAATTACCTGGCCAGGTGAAGGTGCGTTAAAAAGATTTACACCTAAACTCAATGGAAATCCGCTATTATCTTGCAGCGCGCCTCCTGAAAAACTGCTTCCAACAAAATACACACCGTTACGTCTCATGTCGGCTGTTTGAGTCGTTGGTGCAGTAACTTCTATAATGTTAATTATATCTGTAATACCGGGAACAGCCCCTGAATTGACCTGAACACCTCCAGTGCCTCTCTTATAATTATAATTAGTTGTATATTCTGGTATAAGATGTGAAACAAGCAAGTCATGTTGTCTCTTCGAATACAGTCGCTGATTTTTTTCATCAACACTTGCAGGATGCTGTTCAACTGCAAAAAACGATTCAAATGTTATGTTGGGTACAGAGTTGCTAGTGACCAGACCATATGCATTATTAAAATTTATGGCAGGTAGATCATTACTTGTTTTCTGAATATTAGTATCATCATATATAATAGGAAAACTAACACCATACCCAGAGTTGCCAGGGCCTGCATTATAACCATTACCGCTTTGATCATACCAGATAACAACTTGACCAGTTTGATTACCGCAAAACGCAATTATGCTATTAACATCCAACACATTGTAGTTCGTAAATCCAATATCTAGGGTTTGAAGATCACCTGCACGTCTGACTCTTAATGCATAGCCATTATAACTATTGAATAATTTTCTTAATGAATATGCAACAATTGCACCTGATTGAGGTAGGGTAGGGGGCCCACTTGCACCATGGTGTATGTTGCCCTGCAAATTCAATTTGCCTTGTACATTCAAGCGGCTCATATATTATTAAAATCAATCAGGTGATATGGAAACATACCCACCAGATATTGCCACAAATTCTGATCCTGTTCCAATAGATAACCCTACCTGATAATAGATTGAATCACCTGGAGTATAGTTGTATGTGGTGAAAGGATTGTTTCGTAAACCATCTTCCACGTTGCCTTGATATGGGCTAAATATAATTTGATTTCCTGGTAGCAAAATACCTTCAAATGTTCTAATCCAAGACTGTGTATTAGCGTTACCTGCATTAATAATATTTGTAGATGAAGCAAATGTATTATTATTTGCAAATCTTAAATATAAATTCTTATTAGTAGTAGTGTTTACCATTTGCATAAATATTCTGCCTCGTATTTTTCCTCGAGAAGTTGAAAGTCTACTTGATATTTCTGTACCTGGCAGAATACCTGATAATGAAGAAATCCACAATACAGTAGGATCAATAGTTGCAAGGGTAGTATTGTAAGTACTTAAATTTTGTGTGTATGCATACCATGTTGCACTGCTGCTGTTTGTAGTAGTCCAATTGGAATCGTATTTAGCACTATTTGTATTGAATGATGTGTAATTGGAATCATACTTAGCACTATTTGAATTAAATGAGGTATAATTGGAATCATACTTAGCACTATTTGTATTGAATGATGTGTAATTGGAATCATACTTAGCACTATTTGAATTAAATGAGGTATAATTAGAATCATACTTAGCCGAGTTAGTATTAAAAGATGTATAATTAGAATCGTATTTAGCCGAGTTAGTATTAAAAGATGTATAATTAGAATCGTATTTAGCACTATTTGAATTAAATGAGGTATAATTGGAATCATACTTAGCACTATTTGAATTAAATGAGGTATAATTAGAATCATACTTAGCCGAGTTAGTATTAAAAGATGTATAATTAGAATCGTATTTAGCACTATTTGAATTAAAGGAAGTGTAAACTGAATCCCATTTACCGCTATTTGTATTAGTAGTAGTCCAGTTGGAATCCCATTTAGCGGAATTAGAATTTAATGTAGTACTTGCACCCCCGCCATTTCCCCAGCTCGCACTATTTGTATTTGTAGTAGTCCAGTTAGAATCGTATTTAGCACTATTTGAATTGAACGAAGTGTAAACTGAATCCCATTTACCGCTATTTGTATTTGTTGTGGTGTAATTACTGTTCCATTGTGTGCTGTTTCTACCTAATGTATCACGAAACAAAGCCGCAGTTACATTGTTGGTAGTGAAGATGCCGTTAGTATAATTGAGTGTCAATGTGCCTGTGCCGTTACCCGCCAAGCTGGAGCCATCAGTGAATACAGATTGACTGCTGGTACCATACACATCATTGGTGCTCAATGCAACTGTGCTCAAGCCACCAGTCATGGTATCACCAGATAGTTTTACAAACTTACTGCCCAATGCGTAAGAAGCGCTTACCGTACTCCAATTAGACCAATTGGCGCTATTAGAATTGGTTGTGGTGTAATTACTGTTCCAATTGTTGCTGTTTCCAGCGTAGAGACTGTCTGCAGCAACAGTGGTGCGTATTAGGCCGTTGACGTTTACGTTACCGTCTATCTGCACCCGGGCATCAGTAATCGGTACATATCCCTCGCCTGATATATCAAGTTGTTCTCCTATTTTAATGGTACCGTAAGATGCATCATTTACATCACCTTGCATGTCTACTATTAGAAATGAATCACTTTCATTAAAATTGGGTGCAACTGAAGTATAATTGCTTATGACAATACCATGTCTGTTTGCATATTCTACTGGACCTGCATTAAATGTCATTGCAGGTGATGCTTCTGCTGAGCTGTACCGTCCTATGTCAGCACCATTGACAGTAGTTAGGTTGCTGCCTATCAATAAACTTCTGTATTCTTCACTAGCCCTGGGTCCTGTGGCATGAAAAAGCCCTGCATCGCTGAAGAAAATATTGGGCTGATCAAAATAATTTGTGGGATCAGCAGGTGCAACACACAGAGTATTGGATATGGTTGTTCTGCCTCCACGCCACCCTTCATTGTCTGTCAGAGTTAGATTCTTGAGGCCCAGCCGCTCAATGACAAAATTATCATTATTGCCTATGTAATTGAAATAACCAGCATTGCAGGACAAGGTTTCCTTCACAACAACACCATAGTCTGTGTTTTGAATGGTAGGAGCAGTATCAAAACTATCCCAAGCTTTGTTGTTTATCCATCCAAATCTGGGTGGCACAAGTGTGCTGGCAGTATTAGCATTAGACGCAATGAGGCGATTGCCAGAAGTATCTCTTAACTGCCAGCCCCCTGCTGCAGAAGTTATGTAGTATTGTGTTGTGAGATTAGTACCACTTACATATCTATTCTGAGTGGAACTCCAGCCATAAAACCCATTGTATCTGCCATCTTTTGGAGCAGTAACAGGGTATCGTACATAAAGTCCTCCTACAAAAACGCCTGGTGCAATGTCCTCAGCATATTCGACTCGAAAATTACCACTCAAATCAATTGTTTTGGTGGGAGCAAGTTTGTTGATTCCCAATTGCCCTGAACTCAAGAATCTTGCTCTGGTTGCATTGTTTGTTTCAAAATTTAAATGATATGCATCATTAGTACCTATTGATATACTGGATCCCTTAGTGTTACCATCATCTAATATCCAATTAGCGCTATTGGCATTGGAGGTGGTATAAACTGAATCGTACTTGGCACTGTTGGTATTGAAGGTAGTATAAACAGAACCCCAATTGCCGCTGTTGGCATTGGTGGAGGAATAATTGCTGTTCCATTGATTGCTATCGCCTCCTAATACTGTTATAACCCCATTACTGCTCATGGCACCATTGACTGTCAATTCAGCAGATGGGAAGCTTGTGTTTATACCCACTTGACCCAAAGGATTGCCTCCACCTTGTGCATTGCCCACATGCAACACTTCTACACCATCACCATCATAGAAACTGGCCACATCTGAAGGACCAGCAGCTTGATACACATACAATGCAGGTCCTTGGCCTGTGTTAACCACACTCAAAGCAGTGGTAGTAGTAAAGACAGTATTTTGAAATGTGCTGGTACCCAAGGCTGTTAGATTGCCCTGTATGGTAACGTCTTTTTCAAATGTAACGTTATTCCTTATGTCAGCCCAATATGCACTGTTTTGACTAACTGTAGTGTAATTGCTGTTCCATTGATTGCTGTTGCCTCCAGTTGCAGTTATTACTCCATCAACAACTAACCTAGACCCTATGTTTGACGTAGTACCATCACTGCTAAATGTCCCGTAGCTGTTGGGACCTATATACATGTCGCCGTTATCACTAATACTTACAGTGTTATAATTATTGTTATTACTCCAGAAGTTAATAACTTTACTTTCTTTATAAAAACCGCCATCAACAGCTCGGTTTGTATAGTCGTCTCTATCTGCAAAACCAAAAAATGCTTGACTACCTCCAAATATAACTTCTCCATTTAAACCATACACTGCCATGGGATTGTTAATACCTGTAGCTCCTTGAACGCTGTATAGCTCTAAAACAGTGTATGGAAAATATGAAGCATTATCTGTAGCTTTAAAATAGTATAAATTGCCTACGTTTAATTCGTCAGTTGCAGTAATAGAACCACTAGCACTAATTGAGCCTTGCACAGTCAAACTACCAGTCATGGTATCACCAGAGAGGTGAACAAAATTAGAAGAAATAAACTCTTTATCATTTAATGAAGATAAGCTAACAGTATTACCATTAGAAATAGATAACTGAGCATTGCTTTCGTTAAAGGACAGGGTCTGACTATCTGTTTCACTAGTAACAAATATATCTAATAGATTAACACCCCCGGAAAGATAATTTCCATTTACATTTAAATCACCGTTCATGGTACCGCCATTGACATACTGAACAGCGTTAGTACCCCCTCCTCCGGCGTACTCAGACATCACTAGAGCTTTTTTAATATATTTTTCTGCATGCTCTTCTATAAGTTTTTTAATTTCTGTAATTTTTGAATCTTCTTTTTCTATTTGAATATTATCTTTTATTTTTTCTAATTCGTTGACATACTTTTTAGTTTTGGTATTTGTTTCTTTAGGCTTATCAAGCCCGGTTACATATTTTTTAGTATCAGCAGATATATTATCAGCAGATAATGCGGGTATTGAAGAAACAGGGGCTGTATCTGTTTTAATAGATTCAGTTCTAGGCTTAGTTAAAATATTTTTTAATTTATCTACAAATTCTGTAAAATTGTTTTCTTCTTCCGAAACAACTTTAACAAAAGAACTAGTAACAGGTGATACCTCGGTAGATGAAAGAGGCACAACGGTTTCTTTAGAAACTGTATTTTCTATCTTTTCTTTAATTGTGAGGATTAAATTTTCTAAAGAAGCTTTTGATTCGTCAGCAACTGATCCGGGAGTGTTAACCCGGTCCATTATCTGCTTGTGCTCTCTGCTTACTTTAATCTTTTCAGAGAGATCAGATATAAAATTTAAAAAAGGGTCTTTTTCCACCTATATATTTAGTGAATTTTGATAATATTCAATTACTTACACTCAGTAAAAAATCTGTCAAAATAATCATAATTACCTGATTTAAGTACATCTATAGGTGCCATACCTCTAAAAGCCTTGTTTGACGTTGACATCCAGATATCAAGCTGCTCATCGCTCTCTAATGAAAGTCTTATCTTACTAACTATTTCTCTTTGTTTTTCGCTTAAAATTGATAAATCCATATATCTTAATGCTTGAATTAATTAATAAATTTATATATTTTGCAACAACATTGGGAGAATTGTATTTCCTTATCCACCAGGGGTTAGTTTCTTGCATATAAATAATTATAAAATAATCACCTCTATATCAATTAAAATATGTAATTTATTTAAATTGTTATAAATACTAAGTAGATGTCTCTTCCGATATTACAGGTTAATCAAAATTCACAGTTTAAGATTAAAAGATCTTACGCAGGGTTAATGCCTATTACCCCGATTCTACCTACACCTACTATAACGCCGTCACCTACGCCAACGATAACACCTACTGTATCAATAACTCCTTCAATGACACCAACAATTTCTATAACACCAACAATAACTCCTACTGTAACTAATACAATCACGATTACTCCGACGATTACACCTACACCTACGGTAACACAGACTACAACACCTTTGACACCTACGCCCACAGCTACAGTTACAGAAACGCCAACACCTACACCAACAATTACACCTACTATTACTCCAACTATTACACCTACAAATACTTTAACTCCAACCATTACTCCCACCGTCTCTATAACAACAACAGTAACTCCTACAGTTTCAATAACCATATCACAAACACCTACAAACACAGTAACACCGTCTATCACACCCACGTTAACACCTACGATTACTCAATCACCCACACCCACACCCACGGTAACTGTAACGCCAACAGTGACGCCAACGGTAACCGTATCTATAAGTCCTACACCCACTATAACACCAACGGTAACCGTAACACCAACGCCTACTGTTACTTCAACGGTAACTCCAACGGTAACTCCAACGGTAACTGTTTCTATCAGCCCAACACCTACTTTGACACCTACGATAACTGTAACACCTTCCCCCACCGTCACTCAAACTATAACACCCACAGTTACACCAACAGTTACAGTATCAGAATCTCCAACTCCTACGCCTACTGTGACCGAAACTGTAACTCCAACAGTAACGCCAACAGTAACAGAGACACCTACTCCTACACCTACTGTAACTATTACAACTTCTCAAACACCTACTATTACACCTACAGAAACTGTGACAGCTACACCTACAAAGACTCCTGTTGAATCGTTAACACCTACACCGACTATAACAGATACTCCAACGCCTACCCCAACTATTACACCCTCTATTACACCTACTATAACAACTACACCTACAGGTACTCCTATTGCAACACCAACAATAACAGATACACCAACACCTACACCGTCTATTACGCCTTCAATCACGCCAACTATTACAATTACACCTACAACCACACCGACAATTACACTCACTAAAAATCTTACCCCAACACCGACATATACACCAACAGTTACACCTACTGTAACAAACTTTAAGTGGGTTGGTGTAGATGTACAATGGGGTTCAGGTGTGCCATTTATATCCGGTGGATTACAATATCAAAATGAAACTAATGGTATTTCCGGTCTAAGATTAACGTCATCTACATGGGATGCTACGCCTATAGGTACTCTTTCTGTACGACTAAGTACTCCATCAAATGCTAGTTTGAGCTCTTTAAATATAGTATATGATGATACCGTTTGGTATAATAATTATTACGGAGTAAGGTTTACTAATGACGGACCTACATATGTTGTCAATATGGGAACTGGGTTCGGAGTTACAAGATATGTACCTCGAGATGCAATTGCTATATATCTATAATAAATTGAAAGAAAACCTGAATATTTACAATAAATAAATATAAATATTAGTATGGCAATACCTCCCAATTTTAGAGATCTAGAGCGCAATATTAAGTCGAAAGCACTTGACTTTGCATCATTTACAAATAGAGTAGCAAAGGGTAAAGGCGCAGAAATTGGCGCGGGACTAATGCCACCTACACCTTCAGTTACAGCAACACCTACATTAACACCAACTGTAACTCCTACGCCTTCAATTACACCCACAATTACACCTACTGTAACACAAACTGTGACTCCTACTAATACAGTTACCCCCACAGTTACTCCAACAGTTACTATTACACCGACTATTACACCTACAGTAACAGTAACGCCTTCAATTACACCTACAATTACTCTTACACCTAAATCTCCATGGGGATTCACTTTATCATCGGTTACAGGTAGCTTTGCACCTACAACACCGTATTATAAGGGCTTATCAATAGGAGCAAGAGCTGCAGATTATACAATACATTTTGATAATGATGTACCGCTAACTGGTTTATTAAATGTTCTTAGCATTTATGTTGATGATGTTTTAGAAGCTGTTGTTGTATTTGATGCTGCTCGAGCAGCAACTGGAGGTACTCCTTTTGGATTTAGCTTAACTCCTGGTGGATTTAAATGGTATCAACATTTCAAGAACGGTGAAGTAAGGTTCTATACAGACGCAATTCCATAATAATCCATGGACATTAATATTCCTGAGGGAGTTTCAGAAATTACATATCCCGATACTTCCTCTGTATCTTTAACAAATTACAATCAGTATCTAAAAATTGTAATTAGATATGAAAGTGACGGTTCGTTTAAAATATATATACCAGATAGCCCTTTCAGTGAATTCACTATGTTAGATGCTAATCGTCAATATAAATTTGAAGCTCTAGCCAGCTTTATTATACATACTGATTAGTTTTTATATTTATTTCACATATACTGGTATAAATACTAATGTTATATGGCAACAGTATCAATAGCTAAAATTAAAATTAGAAGGGGCACAGATGCTGATAGAAAACAGATTACTCTAGATGTAGGTGAAATAGGGTATGTAACTGATGTAGCTTCTAGAAGGTTATTTGTCGGTGATGGTAGCACTAAGGGTGGTAACCCCGCGGGAATAAAATTTTATACAGGTAATTTTAGTTCACCTATTACACTTCAAACTACACAAGTAGGTGATTTAGTTTTCAATACATTAGATAATAAAATGTATTGTCTTACCGGGGTAGATGTAAATAATTTTCCAAACTTCGACAACCCTGCGTCCTATCAGTTTGTGGGATCAAGAACAGATAATTCATCTATTGAATATTCGAGTACAGGTTTTCTGCGTATCAAGAACAGTGGTGTTTTACCACAACATATAGATAGTAGTTTGTTTGACACAAATAACGGTATTAATAGATCATCTCCTACAGGCCCTATAAGTGTTAAGTTTGATAATCAAACAATACAGGTCAATGGAGCTGGTTCATTAAGAGTAAACCCAGGAATGATAGGTATTGGTTCTCTCAGTGCTAATAATCAATCTATAGATGCATCTAGTTTAAGCTTTAACGGTCTCCCAACTGCTAATCCCGGTGTAGCAGGAAGACTATGGGTAGACTCCGGTCGTAATTTAAAGGTATCATAATATGGCTATAGAAATTACATCAGATTCAATAGTAAAAGTTTTAGTAAGAAGAGGTACAGATTCTGAAAGACAACTCACAACACTTACTGAAGGTGAGTTAGGTTATTGTATTGATACGCAAAGATTGTTTATCGGTGATGGTATTACTCTTGGAGGTACAGTTGCAGGTAATAAATTTTTAGGATTAGCTTCTGATAGAAACGCTTATTCTACAATATCTCAAAGCGGAGATATGATATATCAAACCGCTGGTACTACAGTTGCTGAAACATTATATGCATACGATAAGGTTAATAATTTATGGAGAGATATACATCCCAAGCCATATAGAGGTGATAATGGAATTTATAGTTTGGAAAAATCGGCTGCGGGCACCTGGAGAACGACAAGCGATTTTGTAGGAGGTACTTCAATTGCAGGTATTCCGCATTCCGGTTTTACTCTTTCTTATGACGGAGACTCCTTAAACAGTATAACAAATATTTACAATAGAATAGATTTTGATTCTAGATATATTTCTCTTTGCGCTGCATATACAAGCTTTTATTTAGGTAATATTAATTCCAAGTTCGTTACTAATAATTTAGACGCAACATTAAACGTGGATAAAAATATCTATATTAATGAAGATGCATCTAATCCTTACCAATTAAGATTATTTGCAAAGGACCCTGCTGGCTCTTCATCCTCATTATTACAATCTATTAGCGGTGATTTTAATGTAAAAGGCAATCTTTCTGTAGGACTATTTTCAAATAATTATAAAGGTTTAGAAATTCGTAATAGCGGCTCTCTTATTACCACGACTGTTTCCGCTAGCCCTGGTAACCTTGGTAGCTATGCATCACCTTCATTTAATATTAAAGGTGTAACTAAGTTTGAAAAAGATGTTTGGTTTGATACAGATTCAGACATTACAATTTTAGGTAACTTATCTGTTTTTGGAGATGCTACGTATATCGAAACGACAGTCACTACTACAAGTGCATTGAGTGTTATTAATAAAAATAGTAATGAGGTCTCTATGGTGGTTGCGCAGCTCAACTCCGGAGCTGTTCCCAATCAAACAATAGCGAGATTTTTAGAAGCTAATTATGCTACACCAAACTTACAAATTAAAGAGCAACAATTTGTAGGCATTAATGTACCTGCAGATGCAACATATATAAGTACAGGGTCTAATAACTTCGTTGTTTACGGCGGAGCTTTATTTAGAGACCACCCGTTATACTCTTTAGGAAATAAGTTTACAGTTGGAATGTCTAATACTGTCACCTTAACTGCTGGCAACTCCATGTCTTTAATATCCCCATCTGTGGGTATACAAGGAACTACTACAGTTACAGGCTCTCTATATGTAACTCAGGACGTTGTAGCATTTAGTACTTCTGACGAAAGATTAAAAGATAATAAAGTCTCTATTTCTAATGCATTAGATAAGGTAGAAAAACTTAATGGTATATCTTTTGATTGGAATGAAAAGTCTGGAAGATCTGGAAAGAGCTATGGACTTTTAGCACAAGAAGTCGAAGAAGTGCTACCTCATGCAGTAATAACTAGAGAAGATGGGTATAAAGCGGTAGACTATGAAAAGGTAGTACCGCTGTTGATAGAAGCTATAAAAGAATTAAATAATAGAAAATAATATGGCAAGAATATCACCAGTTCCCGGATCTCCAATAACATTCAGTGATATTCTAAGTAAGATGAGTATTTCTGCTTTTAATAGATCTTTAGATGCTACAGAAGTTTTAGCAATGGGAGGGGGATCAGGATCGGGTCCTGGAAGGGTATCCAACCCTGCAGCAACATATAGTCTTTGTATGCCTTATCAAGTAGAAGCTTCAAAATCTTTAGGTACCCCGGTAAAGTATTATGGACCAGATGCAGATTGGACATCTACTGCAGCTACAAATTGGCGTCCTGCAAGATTTTCAGAATTCAGAAATGCTTACAACAGCAAACCTATTGTCACCGGCTCTACATCAGGCACCGGAAATGCATCAACATGTAATATGTCAGTTGTTGGTTCTAATAGTAATGCTTATTCTAGCGGATCTACACCGTATTATTTTTTTATTACTGGAAGCGGTACTTTTACCGGTCAAGGCGTATGGGTACAAGCAAATAATGGAGCAGGTAATCAATATTCAGTTACAGCATCAGGAGTTTCTTCAGGATCTTCATCATGGGTTGTCCGAGTTTGTGATTATGAAGGCTGTGGTAGTAAAAATGAATTCACAGATTCATTCTCTTATTAACTTGAAATAATAGTTCTCCTATTTAAATATTTTTATGGAAACATTGCATCCTTCTGCAATTATAGATAGTATAAAAACACATATTTCTGTATTAAAAACAGGTAATAACAAGTTCTTCTTTGCTACTCAAAATAATAAACTTCTATCTAGAGAAGAATTGTTTACTTCTGACGATAATCAATTTGAGTTTTTTGATATCAAATTTGGTCATAAAAGACAGCTTTATTTTAAAGATATAACTGATATTTATCTTATAAGCTATCCGGAAGAATATGCGCCCCCTATGGGCAGGGATTTGGATGAAAATGATTTATTTTTGGAAATTAGTAAAAAATATGTAGAGCGAATTAATTTATTAGATAAAAATTTATTTAAATATACGGTAGATAATAAAAAATTTGAAGTTATATTCAATTTAATTAGATATAACGAAATACTAAAATATTATGATATTAATGTAGATTTTATAGATAAACAGATCTTATTCTTCGATGAAGGGATAACTGATAAGTTTTTGAGCGATTACAATAACAAAATATTTGATACCGACGGTAACTTGAAGCTGACACTTACCAGCGCAATTGTATTATCTTTTTTTGATCGAGAAACACAGGAATACGTCTTAGAAGATTCTGATTTTAATTCTAGATTTAATAAATTAAAAGAAATATACCTGCATTTTTTAAATATATCAAAAGAAAAAAATATAGCATATCTCGAAACAGAGAAAGAAAAATCTATTAAAGATCTTACCGGTATAGAAAAGAATTACCTTATTCAAAATTTCGATACTGAAATAAACAAGATACGTGAGCTTGATTTTGCTAAAGATCTTACCTATATAGATAACGAAAACGATCTTATTTTATACTGGCCATTTACAGTTGACTTGGCTGTGGGTGAATATGTAATAACCACTTCAATTGAGAAAAATAAAAATTCAGGTAAGATTTTAATTTCTTCTGTTGCTAATACACCGTTTTTTAATCTTTATAAGGTATTTAAAGAGTATGTAAACTCCCCTATATCATTAAAGAAGTTCGAATTTTTAAAATCATCAAAAGATGAAGAAAAAACTAAAGCGGAGTTAATTGATAAAAAATTAAAAATCTTTGAAAAAAAGAGAGATGAGATTTTTGTATTTTTAGATAACGAGTTAACAACTGCAACCGCTGATGATATAAAGAACGATATTTTAAACCTAAAAGAAGAGATTAACGGAGCAATTGAAATTTATAAAAAAGATATTAATATTGATAGCTCTTTAAGAGACATCTTAAAATATTGGCCTGTGTATTTATACCCTATTCCAGAAGAACTCGTAGTTGAATAATGGACTCAGTCAGTTTATTTTGGGATAATACAGAACTAAGCAACTTAGAAATTACTTGCTTAAAGAGTTATTTAACTAATAACCATAAAGTTAATCTATTTACATATAAACCAGATTTAAATATATTTAAACATAAAAATCTAAGTGTTATTAACGCTAATGAAATTATAGAAGCTAAGGAAAGATTTTATTATAAAGGTAATGGCGATTGTCCTAGGAATTCAGTAGTAGGGTTTTCTGATATATTTAGATACGAGTTGTTGTATAAAGTTGGAGGTTGGTATTCTGATATGGACGTGATTAATTTAAAAAATCTTTCTAGTATATCATCCTATGAGATAGTTTTAAGACCGCATGAAAAGTTTGGTGCTGTTAGTAATATTTGCAGGTTTCCTAAAAATTACGAGCCTCTTAAAGAAATAAAAAAAATGACCGAATTAGCTATTAATGAAGATAATTCTGTATGGACAACCCCTTTAAAACTTTTTTTTGATTTTGTAAGAAAATATGGGTTAGATTGCTATATATTAAAACCAGAATTACTGGGTAATGATGATGATAAATTTACTCATCATATATTATTCGATAGTTTCCTATCTACTAAAAATAGCATTAAAGATATGTATTGTGTGCATTTATGCAGATCTGCATTTAGCACTGGTAATTGGAGTTTAAAAGCATTATATGATTTTAATAATCCTAAGAATATGACGCTATTACATTTCTTATATTATAAATATCTATAAGTAGTTGAAATTAAAAATATAACACTATAATCTAGTATGGACTTTAACAGCAAAAATTTCTGTATTTTGCCATGGTCACATCTTTATTTCTTTACTGACGGTAATGCATATCCTTGTCCTAAATTAGCAGGGGATAAAAAATTTATTCTCGGAAAAAATACGGACAGTGTAGAAAGCTTATGGAATTCTGATGTCTTAAAAACTATGAGAATGAGAATGCTTCAAAATAAATATATTTTAGAATGTGACATTCATTGTAATAAAAATATAAGTTCTTGCAAGGCTCATGTAGGCTTAGATTTATTAGAATATGTAAAATCTAACATAATTGGTACTTTAGCTGATGGTACTTCAAGGACAGTTACTCTCTTGGGGGCCAATATAATAGAGAGCAATCTTTGTAATTATAAATGCGTTTATTGTCATAAGAATTACAGTTCAAAGCATTTCGATGGAACTGTAATAAAGAGTGTAGGAGAAAATACCGAATTATATACAAAATATTTCGATGGTTTAAAAGAGATTTGGCTTGCAGGAGGAGAGCCCGTGCTTCATGATATGAGCTATAAGATTCTAGAAAGATTAATAGAAGAAAATAGATTAGATACTCGAATAAGAGTAATTACAAATCTATCCTCTACTAAATTAAAAAATAAAGACTTTTATAAACTATTGTCAAATTTTAAAAATGCTATTGTATATGGAAGCTGGGATATGGACGGCCCTGTAGGCGAATATATTAGAGAGGATAGCAATTCAGATACAGTATATAAAACTATTAACTATATAAATTCTTTAAATATTAAATTTTATTTGCAACCTGTAATTTCAATTTTTAACATTTTTTATTTGTATAGTTTTCACAAACGTCTTTTTGAAAAAGGATTAGTTAAAAGAGATAATGTTAGATATTATCCCCTTACTGATCCCGATTTCTATAGAATAAGCATTCTACCTGATAATATTAAGTTAATGGTTACTGAAACGCTTTATAATTATATCGAATGGTTAGAACAAGAACAAAACCCAGACCTATATGCAAATCACGAACGACCCGGGTCGTATGTAAAAAGAATTATTAAGCTAATGAATACCGGCGAAGGAGGTCATCATGGATTTTCTCCAGAAGAAAATAAAAAAAGACTTAAAGAATTTTTTAATATCACTTATGAGAAAGATTTTAAAAAATACGGTTATTTTAAGTTTTTAACGTTATATAAAGATTTCTCCCCTCAACACTGGTTATGAATGTCGCTGATATATATAAATCTAATGCTAGCCAAGCATTTTTAGAAGAAATTAATTTTTTTAGTTCGCCTAATAGAAAGGGTATAGGTGTTACTATTTTTCCTAATAAAACTTATCTTTTGAAATTTTATTTAGAAGTAAAAGAATCTGACGATTTAAATATATATAGTTCTTTATTAAAAAAAGAGTTTTATAAATTTATTAAATTTAAAAGTTATGCAGACTTTAGTAAACCGTCAAGCTATGCAATAGGTAAAAAAATATCTTCTAATCTTACAGAGTATGATTATTATCATGTAAAATTTAAGAATAAAATGCATTTTAATAAGTTTTACTTTAAACTGAATTTACTGGATTTAGATAAGTGTAGTTTTGGCTTTTCAAAAGAATTTAATGATAAAAAAGCTTTAAGAAAGAGATACTTCTATATACACGATACAGGTAACAAAGCTTTAATTAATTCTATTTTTAATCTCAATACTGATATTAATAATATTAATCATTTTGAAATTTATTCTAATTCTACAAATAACTATAAAATAAATTATATTTTTAAAAAATTTGACTATAATTTATTTAAAACTGAAGAACTCGATACTATTAATTCACTGTTTAATAAAACACCAGTATACTACGGTATTAATAACAATAATGAAGTTAGCGTATACTATTCATTTACTTCACAATGAAAAATATTATATTAGCTATATGTACGTATAAGGATAACCTTAATAGGGCTAAACATCTAGAACAGGTTTTTAGGAAATATAATTTTAAAAATTACTTTTTTTATTATGGTGAAGGTAACTACTGTGATGAAAGATTTATTAATCTACACACTAGCGATTGTTATTCTAATCTTACAGCAAAAACCTATAAAATGCTAGACTATTTTAATAATATGGATTTTGACTATTTAGTAAAAATAGATGATGATACATTCTTAGATATTGATGAATTATATAATTTAGATGTCAATAATTATGAATATATTGGTGGTCTATCTACATTAAACGATCATCTTAAGAATTTTAAATTTTATAAAGACTATCTAATTACTCGGTCGCTTAAAAAAGATATTAATTTTGATTATACCAAAAAATTATCAGATTTTAAATATGTTATGGGAAATTTTTGCATTTTTAAAAAAGATATTATTAATAAAATTCTTCAATTTTGTAAAAACGATACTTTACATACAGAAATACCCCAGGAAGATATATCAATTGGCTATATATGTAATCGAATTAATGCTAAAATATTAGATATAAGTAGTCATATTCCTTTTTATCATATTACAAAAAATATATCTTATCACCCTATACCACCTATGCTTCATAATTTATTTGTTGACGCTAGCACAAGAGAGAATAGATTATCTTTGTGTAGTAGATTTTTACCTGCTAATAAGTATTTTAAGAAATAAAATGAGCGCATTACTAGATTTTTTCGATGCTAATAAAAAGTGCCCTGATATTATTAGCGATTGCCTAGAACTAAGAAAGAAGTATTTTGAAACTTATGATAAGATGACGGCTACTAACTGTAAACAGTGTGACATTGTTAACTTAAAAGAGCTCTACTTAGCTAAAATAAAATTTAGCTCTTCGTCAATATCTTATAAAAAAACTGTTAATAAAAAAGACAAACCTAAAGATATCTTAATTAGAGAGTTTATATTTTTTTATCCGTTTAAAATGGTTTTAAATTTTTTAAAAAATAAAGTACAAATAATTTCATTTAGAGAAGATAGACAAAAAGTTTTTAATATAACAAAAAACTACATATTTTTTAACTTTAAAAATATGTTTTTATTTATATTTTTAACCAAGCCGGGTTATTTACTCTATATTTGGTATAGTACAAATATTAAAACCATGAGAGCTAATATATATAGTTTAAGTTTAAAGCGACATTATAAATATGTTTAAGAGGATATAATGTTTTATTCGCTAGACAACTTTTCTTTTCTTAGGCCTTTAATAGATAACACAGAAATTCTTTTAGAAGAATATAATAATTATAAAGATGTTATTAGATCTAATAAGCAGTTTGAGCAACTAAATAAGCATCTCTCAAATTTAGAAAATTACCGTCTTTTTACAAGCTTTGTAATGTGTGTTTATTCTAAGCATAAAACAGGAACTGGGCAAGTGACTAACGGATTATTTAATTTTAATTATTTTATGCCGGATAGAAATTTTTTATCGATGAAAAGCTTTTTTGAGAAAAAATTTCCAGATCTCTATTATAATATTGATAGTAACGAAAATAAAAAATATTTTACTAGAACGTTAAAGTATTTAGATAATATACCTAATTTAACTCAAAGCGGTTATGGTGAATATAAAAATAATTGTATTTTTGATCCTCATGTGCATGATAATGTAATTATTGCTCATTTTTTACTCAACCCATCTAAATCAGATAAAATGCTCATTACAAGCAATAACGCTAAAGCTTCATTAGATTATGATAATAGATATATAATTTTCAGAGGTAGTGATTTACATAGTGCTAATATAATAGCACAAACAAATATGGTAGCTTTTGGCGTATCTTTTTATGAAAAATGAAATATTAGAATTTTTTGATAAAAAAGACGATTTAAGTTTAATTATTAAAAAAGTTAAAGATAAATTTTCTGTTGAGTTTAACCAAATAACTGTATTAAGGGGTAGCGCTTTTTTAATAGAAACTAATGACTATAAATTTTTTTACGATTCTAAATTAGATAAACATATAAAATTAAAATGAGTAGTTTTTTATTTACAAATAAACCCTTACATAAAAATAGTAATTTTTATTGCAAAACTTTTGGATCAAAAACAGAAACATTTTTTTCTGACAAGTATACTTTAGTGTACAATTATTTGTTTGAAGATAAAAAAATATTTGATTCACAAATTGTTGCATGTATAGATGGCTTTTTATTTGATGACGATATTCTTTCAGCATATAAACAACATGATGATTTTTTAAAAAAAATTGATGGTGAATACTGTGGTTTTGTACTGAATAAAAAAGAAAATAAATTAATCGCATTTTCTGATACCTTTGGAACACGCCACATATCATTAGGAATTGACGGTAAATATATTGGTGTTAGTTCTTTTCAAAAAGAATTAGAATTATTAGGGTTTAAAAATATTTTTAAGGTATATGCTAATACTGCATTTTATTACGACATCAAAAAAGAACAATTAGATATAGAAATAATAAATTCTTTTGATACTGCTAATAAAGATAAAAAAGATTTTAATGACTGGAATACGGCTTTTGAAACATCTTTATTAAGAAGAACTAGTGGCTTTTCTCCTGTATCTCTAACTTTAACAGAAGGAATGGATACAGGTATAATTCATTGCGGGTTAGAAAAATTTAAAATACCATATAATTTATATACTGTATGGAAAGATGGTTTTAAAATTGAATCTATTGATACGCTTTTTAAAAGAATGAAATACCCTGCTCTTAATAAAAAAATTGTTTTAGGTAAAAATATTTTTGATTTTATTGATGAAGATTATCAAATATGGACTTTTATGTCAAAAGAGCAAAGAATAATAAACATTTTAAATAATAATTTAAATGACTTTTATAGATTAGGAGAAGTGTGTCGCATTTCTTCTTTAAATAGTTCTAATCTTCTATTAACAGGGGTAAACGGTGATATAATTTATCTTCCAAATTTTACTCAAAATTATAATATTAATTTTTCTATCATTGAACAATGCTTAGCTACACGTGCTAGTATTTGTCCTAATAATCAAGAAACGCGATTTATTTTATGCGACAAAACTTTATATCAAGAATCACAATATCTACATTCTTCTATTATTAAAGAATATAAGCAACCTTATATACAATATCTAGAAAACCACAAATACCCTATATATAGAAATAAAAGACTAAACTATAGAGCAAAAATTATAAACGCCTCATAAAACTATGTGTTAACATAAATTAATTTTTTATTGATTCTCAATACAGGTCTATTAAACTCTTCTTTTAAATAAAGAAGACTTTCTGGTAATTCGTATTTAGTGCATATTTTATACAAATATTCTTTTTGTTTCATTCGTGTATCAATAAAATCCTCAATATCGGGAAATTGGTTTGAAAGCATATCAATAACATATTTTTTTAAATAATCATAATTTCGAATACCATTATTAGGGTAGTCGTCATTTTGTTTCTCGTTTTGCTTTAACCACGATATATAATCATTAAAAGAAGTAGCAATTCTAGATTTTAATTCATCTGATAAGTAGAGTAAATTAAAGATTTTAGGTGCTTGACATAGAACATATCTAAAATCATCGATTTCTAAAAGATTTTTTTCATACCAACATCTATGAAATTTAAAAATATCAAATACGTTGAAAATAGATATTACAGAATTTATATAAATGTTAATATTTTTTAAATTAGTTTTAATATGAGTAAAGGTTTTTTCTGTCTCTAAAAATGAACTATTCATTCTAATAAAATCATTAGTATCATCTATGGCATCTATAGAGCAAAATAACATTGAATTATTAAATCGATTTAAGAGATCAAAAAACTTAATACTGTTTTTATTTAAAACTGATATGTTAGAAGCAGAAGCAACCTTTATATTTTTTCCTTTTTTATTTAAAAGCTCTTCTAGCATTTTATTATAACTTGGAACTAAAGACGGTTCGCCTCCAGAAAAATATAAACATTCTAAGTCATTACTGTGATTAAGAATTGTGCTTATGAGATGATCGTTTATAGCGTCTTTTTTTTCAGTAGAGAAGTCTTTATTAAACAGCTTATTGTTTGTTGAAGCCCATGTTGTTGATGAGTCTTCTTTACAGTACTGGCATGAGAGGTTACAAATATTAGAAGTTTTTAAAAAATAAATAGATGGTTCATAGTCTACCGTACCATCTGAATTAATCTTATTGATGTTTTCAATAAATTTTGGAAAAAAACTTATAGGATTTAAGCTTTTACACGATACTTCATAATCTTTATGACAATAAAAATCACATTTAAATGTCTTTTCACCATTAATCATCTTTTTTCTAAAGGTTTTTATTAATTCACCATTCCATATATCATTAAATTGATCTTTGAAAATATTACCCATTTTAAACTCTTTTTTACCTCTTAATGCTTGGCAAGGATAACAGTCACCATTAGCATCTATTACTAGTTGATTAAAGGGCAAAATACATGAGGGCCCGTGACGCGCCTCTGCAATAAATTTATTATATAATTGCATAATCGGACTCCCAGGAATCTGAAACATCAAATTTATTAAACATAAAATTACAATTTACAAAAAAAACAGCATTAGTGTTACTGTTATTTACAAAATTTATGTTTGATCTAAAATAAAATCTATGTAAAGGCTGCTCTTTACTTACTGTTGATGTATAATAATCAGTTGTCAGGGTTGCACAGCCTTCCAGGTGATGGAGCTCGCAAATCACATACGGCTGACAGTATGCATTAGGTACAGCCATTGTTGCACCGGGTTTTATAATTATAAATGCACACGAATAGCTCTTATTTGTGCGAAACTGTTTTAATGTGGTTTTAAAGAATTTATCGTTAAAAATGCAGTCTTCATTAAAAATAGTAGATTTAAATTCATTCTTATACATGTAATGGAACGGTACTATAGAGCGACGGCCATCAACAAATAAGCTAATATTTTTTGCTTTAATAATACTATCTTCTTTTAACCATTTTTTAAATAATAAACAACTTTCTTTAATAATTTTACATTTTAATAGCTTTGAATTTAAATGCATACCATGAGTATCATAATAATAAACTCGTGCTGTCTCACTACTGTTTAAATACTCATTTAGCTCTTTTAAAATAATATTTGAAGTAATCATATTTTAACTATATTAAGTTTTTTTTGGAGCATAGATGGGCTATAATCAAAAAGACCTGCATTCAATCCATTTAAATTATACCCAAATTGCATATCATCATGAATTATACTTTCAATATCATTTAATTTATAGATCTGCTTTATAAGGGGTGTGTTGTTTTTCTCAAGAAGCCCGTGCGCTCTCAAAAAAAACTTTTCTAAAACTAAGAAGTAAAAAACGCTATTTTCATTTCTCTTAATCAAAAAATCATCATTTGTTTCATCTACTATACAAACGTCAAAATTTAATTTAGGTAACTTTGTAATTTCGCGACCACTATTGTTTATTCTAATAAAATCAAAAATTTGAACTGCTGTATTAATATGCTTATAAATTAAGTTATTGCATAGGGTATCGTCAAATTTATTTAAATAATTAATTCTATTATTATGTACTACACCGTAATTAGAGTAATAATTTAATTTTTGCTTGACTAAATTCAAACACCAAAAACTATTATTTTTATCTTTATAATCTTCTTGCAAAGTATTATTATGTATCTGGTATAATGAATATATTACCACAATTTATTGTAATAGTAGAAAAGACATTTTCAAGCTATATAATATATTAGTGGATATACAGTTTGCGTCAACAATTAATAAAAAATATGTACCGGGTGCTATTAAATTTCTTAAAAGTTTAAAGCTACACAACCCTAACTACAATTATTTATATAATTTTTTTATTATTGATAATAGCCTTGACGATGAAGACAAAAAAAGTATTTCCAGAGTTTATAAAAATGTAAAATTTAAAAATATAATAAAGAACGATTATGAATACGACTCGTTGTCTAAAAAATGGAGAGATTGGGGTTATAACTGCTTTAACAGATTTGATATTTTTTTAGTTGAGTGTGATAAACTTATATTTTTTGATTTAGATATGATATGCTTTACTAATTTAGATGAGGTTATAACCGCAAATTGTGATTTTGGTGCAGTACAAGCGCCTTTAGAATATAAACTCGATCACCCTGATAAAAAATACTTTGATGGCGGGCTTATGGTTATTTCAAAAAAGTATTTAAACGAAAAAACAAAACAATCTCTAATTGATATAAGTAAGCAGAAATATTGGACTAGTGATGAACCTGTGCTTAATACATTTTTTAATAATATAACTTGGCTGCCTAAAAAATATAACGTTCTTACGTCAGAATATAACAGACATAGAGATATATCTATATTACAATATGTTGGATCTAAGAAACCTTGGAATTCTAAAAAGTTGATAGAAAATTTTGATGAGTTTATTTTCTTAACTCAGGGAGGACTGAACGTAATCAAATTACAAGGTCTATTTAACTCTATAATTTAGTTGTAACCAAGTATTGTCATTATATAATGTTATGGTGAAGAAGTACCTTTTTATAGTCCCTCATGCTGATGATGAGGTTTTAGGTTTCGGTGGTACAATAGCTAAGTTAGTCGAGCAAGGGCATGATGTTTCTGTAACGGTTTTACAATCACCGTGGAGCGTTAGAGCTGAGCGACAATTAGAAGATATCCATAAAGCTAAAGAAATTTTAGGTTATAGTAACTTGTATAACTTATTTCTTTCTAGCGTTACACTAAGTAATGATTTACACACTGTTATTCATACAGTCCAAGAACATTTAGAAAAAATAAACCCCACTATTATATATACAACTCATATCTCAGATAATCATCAAGATCATAAAACTCTTTATAGGGCTATATCTGTAGTAAGCAGGCCAGTAGGGCCCTGTAAGAGTATTAGAGAAGTTTATTCAGGTGAAGTAATATCATCTAATGATCAATCGTTCGGATCAGAAAGAAAAGAATTTATTCCTAATGTATATGAAACCCTCTCAGAACAACATTTAAATAAAAAAATATTAGCATTACAGGCTTATTCGACAGAAATAAATCAACCACCGCATCCAAGATGTTCTGAAGTAGTTAAAGCGCGTGCTATAAGTAGAGGATCTGAAGTATTAGCTAAATATGCAGAGTCATTCATGCAGCTAAGAAGTATAAGATGAAAGTATTAGTTGTTGGTTACGGTTATGTTGGAAAAGCGGTAGCATCTATTTTTAAAAGACAGGAGCTTACAATAATAGATCCTAAATTTAATATCTCACAAATAAAAGATTTCTCTAAAGTAAATTTTAATGCAATTTTTGTTTGTGTAAATACACCATTAAATGAAGATTTTAAAACCTTAGATGCGGTTTTGAGAGATATTAATAAATATATTAAGAAAAATACTGTTGTGTGTTGCAAGTCTACAGCATTGCCTGATTTTTATATAAAAGCTTCAAAAAAATATAAAAACATAAAGTTAGTTTATAGCCCTGAATACCTTTCCCATCACTCTAATATAGCTGACTTTCAATCACAAGTATTTTGTATATTAGGTGGCGAAAAACCATCTTGTATGAAAATAAAACATATTTTTTCTAGCAGGCTTTCAAAACTTAAAAATTTCTTTTTTACTGACATAGGTACAGCAGCTTTTATAAAATACGCAAGTAACAGCTTTTTAGCTTTTAAGATAACATATTTTAATGAACTTTATAATATTCATAAAAAAACGCGCTTACCTTCTACATTTAACGAAATGAGAGATCTATTAATATTAGATGAAAGAATAGGGTTATCTCATTCACAAGTACCTGGTAGAGATGGTAGACGTGGGTGGGGAGGACACTGCCTGCCTAAAGATGTTAGGGAATTCTATAAAATTACAAAAAGTAATTTTTTTGGAGCATTAATTAAGTTAAATAATTTTCATAGAAAGAACGGACTATAAATAATTCTATGAATGAAATTGTTGACGCGTTTTTTGACATAACAAGACCATGTCCAAAAGAAATACCTCTATGTGAAAAGGTTAGACAAGCATACTTAGAAGAAGTGAGTAAAGCCTCACAAAGTGGTTGCTCACAATGTGCAAAAAACAACATAAAAGCTAAATATTTACAAGCAATATGGAAGGAAGCTGTAATATCTCTTACATCCAAGGCCTCTTTGTAACATGGACTGTTCTACTCATTTGGTTCTATAGTCCGATAAAGGTTACTTTAGGTCAGCTTTTTATAGATAAGAATCTATATTCTAATGATCAAGTAGAAACAGCATTAATGTTGAAAAATATCTGGCTTGGTAAATTGTTAAGCTGTTATATTTGCTTTTCTTTTTGGACGTCTTTAATTGTAGGGTCAGTGTTTTATAAAATATTCGATCTACCCGGTTACTTCCCGTTTTTAACTTGGTTTACGTATCCTTCGTTGTGTTATTTATATAAATCAATTATAGACAAACGCGCTTAGAATTAATATAATAGCGCATAAATCTTTTTACATATTTTCTTTCAAATTTTCTTGCATCAACCTCATATTTGTTATTCCAATATTTTTTTTTGTTTAAATACATATCTTTATCAGTGTAGTGTAACTGCGAATCCTTAACACCTAATACTTCAGATTGCATCCAGTGCCTAAATTCATGTAAAAAGTGTAAAAATATTACAAAAATTTTTTGCTTTCTACTTTTAGCTCTACTGTCAGGGTCGCTGCAAATATATATTTTATTTGTGCCAAAACGGTAACCGCTACTATCGCTGTTAAAATCTGTTTGAAGAGTTAACTCTGTTTCTGTATATCTCTTTTGCGGCTTAATCTCTGCATATAGCATATTAAGAGAATTTTGTAGAGCAATTAAATCTATGAAGTTCTCTTTAAGCCAAGGTATTGTTTTAGCAGTAGGCTTAATCTTAAAAACACGCATATATAAAAGTTTTAAAGGTATAACTTGAATATTCAAATTAAAACTATATAATATATTTATGTACATTGATAAATTTATAGTGCTAGTAAAAGACATATACAATAGAAAAAGTAAGCGTATTAAGATTGATGCAGATGCGCCATTCGATGCTCATTACAAAGCATTGCCCTATTGTAATGAATTAACACAAGATATTGTAAAAATTACAAATGCGGAAAATGAAGTAGTTTATACGCTAAATGATGGTTTTATAAATGTCTGAAGATAAAGAAATTTCTACATCCTTAACAATTTCAGATATGAAGATTATAAATAATCTTATAGAGCTAGTATCTGCAAAAGGATTAATACGACCCACAGACTTTACTACAATAGGTTCAATCTACGAGAAAATAAATATGGTTATCAAATCTTCTGCTAATGAATAAAATTAAACTCGAGAGAGTACACTCTAGCGGCGATTGTGTGCATGTTAAGCTTTTAATTAATGGTAATGATTCAGGTATTTTATATCTTAAAACTGATGAAGTAGAAGTTCTAATCGAATGTCTTAAAAAAGGTATTTATTCTTCTGAGACTGAACTAGAGACAGATATTTTTGACGAAGAAGATGATTTTGATCTGGATACTGACGACTAAAAAGATTAAATATTAGTATGTATGAAATCGGTGACAACATGCACCGCGGTATGCGAAGAGTTTACTGATACGGTTTTAGTCGACAGTAAACATAATAGTTTTATTGTAAATGTAGCTGCTGAATGGTTTTCTATTTTAAATGAACGCTTAAAAGAAATTGGATTTAAATGTATTCATAAGTCTGCAGTTGGTAATGGCTTTACTTGTGCATATATTCCAAGAATTTGATTTTTAAAAATTGTATCTTACAATATTAGTGTGTTAAAATTTGACCCTGTATCGCATACGTATTTAAATCCTTATACTGAAGAGCAGTATATCTCTACTACCCAGCTTATTTCAAAATTTAAAAAGCCTTTTGATGTAGAGAAAATTTCCAAAAGAGTAGCTGCTAAGGAAGGAGTATCGCAGGAAGAGATTAAAGAGCGTTGGAAAAAAATAAATTCAGACAGTAAAACATTTGGATCTAAAATACACAGTGTTCTAGAAGATTATAATAGTGCAAAGATTGTAACCGATGGGTATGAAGATCTTATTAATGCATATAAGAAATTAAGAGTCATTGCAGATGATGATACATTATTGGTAGAAGAGAAGCTATATAATCATCTCTATAAATTAGCGGGTACAGCTGATATTATAAGGCTTGAGGATAAAGGTGGCTTTAGTGTATTTGATCTTAAAACAAATAAAAAGTTTAATCTGTTTAATCAATATTCTGAATATCTATTACACCCTCTTACGCATCTTACTGCATGTGAATATACCACCTATGCTTTACAGCTATCTTTATATGCATTTATGTATCAAGGTATGACAGGTAGAAATGTAAATCAATTAGGAGTAATTTATTACAACAAAGAAGATAAAGATTTTCTCTATTACCCTACTCCATACTTAAAGGCGGATGTAGCAGCAATGTTAGATTATTATCAGAAAAATTGCAATTAATATGATTTATAGTTTAAGTCATTTAATTCAAAAAGACGATCAAAAAGTATCAGGTATAATTCAAGATGACGAAGCTCTTTTTCTTTTCTCTTTATGTAAAATACTTTTAATAAAAAATGTTGTTGAGTTGGGTGTAGGTGAGGGGTACTCTACATTAAATTTTTCTAAAGCTATAGGAGAAACTGGAACAATTATAGGTATAGATAAACAAAAATGTAATAAAGAAATAGATAAGTTGGTATTCATTAATAAAAATATAGAAAATGTTGAAAGTGACGACATTCCGTGGAATATAGATTTAATTTTTTTTGATGCACATGACTTTCGCGTACAAAAACAGTTTTTTGAAAAAATGACTATTTCAAAAAAAATAACAGACGATACTATTTTAGTAGTTCATGACACTAATTTACTTCCTTCAAATTTAATTGATATTATAAAGTTAAATCTATTAAATTTTTTTAAAGACAATTTTGAAAATTTAAATACAATTAATATGGAAGAGAGAAAGCTGGTTAATTGGCTTGTCGATTGTGGATGGAGACCACTACACTTGCACCCGCAAAAACATAAACATACACCGTCAATTCCGTTTAGAAACGGGTTAACTGTTCTTAGTAAATCAGGGAAATTATAATATGCAAAGAATCTCGTGGGATAATCACGCTCTTCTTCTTGCATGGGCAGCTACACGTAGGAGTGAAGATCCATATATGAAAGTAGGGGCTTGTGCTCTTGGTCATAATAATGAAGTGTTAGGTGTTGCTTATAACGGATTAGTTCCGGGGAAAGAAGTTAGTGATGAGTTTTGGGTTGACCGTGATAAAAGAAGACCGTTTATGATTCATGCAGAAACTAATCTTTTAGCAAGAATTAAACCTGGAGAAGCTAAAACGTTAGCTATCACTTTACAGCCATGTTCACATTGCGCTCAAGCTATAGCTGCATACGGGATTAAAAGGGTTGTTTATTCTATGAGATATGATTTTGACAAAGGCGGCTTAGGTATTCTAGATTTTTATGGAATAGAATATAAATGTATAAGTAAGGATGAGATGAGAGAAGAGGTACATAATTTAGCATATGAAATTTATTGATATCATACTACAGAATAGCCAGGCAAAAGAAGCTAAGCTTCTTGGTCCGGCAACTAAAGCGAGTACTAACCCGGAAACTGGTGTTACAATTCTTAATCCTGCAGCATTTCATGTTATTAGAGATTGCGCTACAATAGCAATCAAATATCTTCCACACTATGTGTTTGGAGTGTATGCTAATCCTTTTGAAGTTTTAAAAAATAAATTTGAATATAATGATGTTGTTGAATTTGTTAAAGCAGCACTATCAGATATGGTTCACCATCAGCTATTAGTTCTTATAACAGAGAAAATTAAAAAATCTTCTTCAACATTAGGTGGCGCAGATTCCGACCCTTATGGTGATTATGAATCATATAATATTATTGATAAAGAACAGACAGTAATTGTATTGATCTGTCAAGCATTTGGAGTAAATATTCCTAAATGAAAATTGTATCTCCTTTAATTAGAATTCAAGAACAGCTCCGTGTCTTTCACTGGCAGTCAGAGAAATATTCACAACACAAAGCTTTCGGTAAAGCATATGAGGATCTAGGTGATTTAATTGATAGTTTTGTAGAAGTGTATATGGGTAAGAACGGTAAGATAAAGGCTAAATTAACATACAGTATTGAATTAGATAATTTTGGAGAAAATTATACAGATTATATCAATAGCTATATCGTTTACTTAGATTCCCTTAACGTAGAGCTTGATTCTGAAAAGGATTCTGATCTTTTGAATATTAGAGATGAAATGAAAGCTGTTTTGAATAGATTGAAGTATTTGTTGTCATTATCGTGAACGACAGAATAAATACTTTTATGAAAGACTGTGTATGGTTTCGTGCTATACTTTATTTTTTGATTGCTTCCCTACCGCCGCTTATTGCCGAGCTTGGTAAGTATAAGACTTTTGATGATATTTCGCCTATAGCTAAGACTATTATTTTAGCAAATTGTGTTTTTCAAGGTATTATCGCAGTTCGCGCTTTTGTCGACCAATCAATAAGCCGTGTATCTCACGATAAAAAGAACCCTAAAAAGGTTGAACTAATAAACGAGCAAGCTAAATAATTACATGAACAAATTCCTACCTTTTATCTTAATCCCCTTTCTTGTCGCGGGATGTGCAACAAACAACACCGGAGGTGATGCTAATGTTGGCGGAACAACACCTAAGCAAGCGGTAGAAAACGCTCTTCCCTATATTGCCCCAGCTGTTACGCTTGCTTGTACAGTGGTATTAGAGCAGGCCCTTTCTCCTGAAGATAGAGCTCAAAAAGCTAAGATGATTAATAATGTTGCTACTATTGTTGAGGGATTAACAAATGGTAATACGCCTACACCCGATCAATTGCAGAAAGCTCTTACCGATTATCTTCCTCAAGATAAGACACATTGGGCTAAGTACGTAGTTGTTGTTAAAGACATCTACGCCGCTCAATTTACAAAGCTTAATGGTGATGCAAAGCTAGGCGTCGATGTTCTTAACGCGATTGCTAAGGGGTGTAAGACAGCTACTGAACAATACGTAGACTAATGGGTAGTATATTTACCGCTGTAATAGGAGCCATAAGCGGGATATTCCAGGCTATTAATAATGTGTTTGGAGCTAAGAATACAAAGGAAATGAAAGACCGTCAACAGCAACAAAAAGAAGTTGCTTATGAGAGTGAAATTGAAAAAGCAGTAAAGGAGAAAGATGTTAAAAAAATTCGCGATTCTCTCGCTGAGTAGTTTTCTACTTTGCTCATGTACCACAGTTACACCAGATAAGGTATCAGATGAAATTGCTTCTTATGATGCGTCAACGCCTTCGGGGTATGATGTTCAAAACTCTGGATTTATTGGTTTTCTTGATGACGGGCGTGGCATTATAACACCTTTTGGTTTACTTCGTTATAATACACTAGTAAAAACGTATAAGATACGGTTTAAAACGTATAAAGGGGTAGATCTAGATGTTAATGCAGGTATTGAGGAATTTACGGATAAAAAGGGTAATAAACTTTATATTATAAATCAGCAGCACTTAGTATATTATGCCATTTTGAACAGCTGGCGCAAAGATGGCAAAGAGCCTGATTCCATTTGGGACAAAGCAAAAGAGTTAGTCAAGTAATTAAAGCTCCGCTTCTGCAGTAAAATGAACGTTTAATTCGTTTTGTACTGTTTGATTTATACTAGTTCTTCCTACCACTAAGCTGTCTGATGTATAGGGGTACTGGTTATTAAAAACTATACTATAACTTACTCCGTTTGACGAATTCCATATTTCATTGACAGTTCCTGTATGAGGATTATAAGCTTTAGGGACAGGAACAGTTCTCATAGTTACTGGCAAACGCCACCATATGTTTTGATAGCTACCTGAGCCATAGACGTGGCTAATAGCGTTAAAGTATGCACCTGCTGTACCTGGTTTAACATCTTGTTGATATGATTTTTGAAAATATCTTTGACATAAAGATAATTCTAACCCATATGGTCTAAATTCAAAAGGAGTAGCGGTTGATCCACTTTCAAGCTGTACACCAGTTATATAAACAGAATCATCTCCCCCTGCAACACCTGTTGGTGTCCACGTAAAATATGATCCTAGTTCAGTAGCCGCGCTTCCTACATTAGCAGTAAAACTATACCTAGCCCAAGTTGTGTTAGGCGAAATTGCAGTGTTTAAAATATTTGCTTGATTTGTGTATTGATATATACGCTGATCTATTCCGGTACCTGTATACAGAGCTACTGTAATTGCTCCTCCACTGTAATTAGCTCCAACTTTAAGCCAGAAAGAAAGAGTTATAGGCCCCCCAGCAAGATCATATGTATTAGAAGATTCATTAGAGTTCCATAAGCCTATAGCTTGTGTGCTTGAAGACCCCACATTTCTTTGTAATGCCATACAATATTGAAAACCAGGTAACCCTGTAGCTGCTACTCTACCTACTGATAAATCTGCTGCATAATCCCCATTTCTATTAACACCCCATCTATCAGCAGTGTAAAAATTGGATGTTGTAGGATTATTTATCACGGTACCTCTTTGCCATATGCGCATGTCACCATTGATGATACGATTCCTGAAACCAAATAGACTATCTGTTCCTAATTTTGTAGTAGTTGTTCCATCTGAAACAGGCACATAGCTGGTGGATAATAATGTATTTGTTGTAGTTAACTGTGAGATTGTTGTATCGGCCATGTTAATATTTATTGAATTATAATAAATAATATTGTGAAGAAGTGTCTATTAGTATTACCTATAATCTTGCTAACTAGCTGTAGTCCAACGAAATGCCCTGTTGCATCATTTCCTGCAGAAGATAGAGAAAGATATAATACAGAAGAACCTACACTTCAATCTGCAGAAGATGCTATGAGAAAAGAATTTACCCCGGAAAGTTTTAAATAATATGGCCGATGTAACAATATCTCAATTAGGAACAGGAACACCTACAACAGGTATTGTTGTTCCTTGGTCTGATGGTACAACTACCTATCAGGCAAAGCTTAGTTCTTTAATTACTGCAACTGGTGATATGGGTAGTGCAGGAATACAATTACCAAAAGGTACTACTGCACAAAGAGTAAATACACCGGGACAAATTAGATTTAATTCTTCCACAAATCAATTAGAGTTTTATAATGGAACTTCTTGGAGAGTTGTTACAAATTATAATGCTGATCCTTTAGTAGTAAGCCTTTTATTAGTTGGAGGAGGGGGTGGAGGTTCTGTGGGGGGCGGCGATGTTAATTGGGCAGGCGGGGGTAGTGGATCTGGTGGTGGTGGTGTTTTATCTACTGGTAATGTATCTATAACAAATAGCGCACTAGTGACTATCGGTCAAGGTGGTTTAGGAGCTCAAACATATAATGTTCAAGCTAGTAACGGTACTGCTACATATGTCGCAGGGGTTTCCGCATATGGTGGTATAGGCGGGTATTCCGGTCCTCAAGCATCAGGTACTTCAAGCGGAGGTAACTCACTTGGAGGGCAGGGATATCCCGGTGGAAGCGGTGGTGTTGTAGTTAGTGTAGGTTATTGTGGTGGTGGAGGTGGAGGTGCTGGTGGTCCGGGTGCAAATTGTATTCAATCTGGTAGCGGAGTAGGTGCTGCAGGCGGGGTAGGTACTAGTGCTTTTTCAATCATTGGAGCTGCTACTAATACAGGGCAAAATGTAGGAGGAATATACTATTATGCAGGAGGAGGTGGAGGTGCAGGTATATACGGCGATGCTGCAGGAGGAGCAGGCGGAGGAGGAGCTGCAAGCGGTGGTAGCGGTGTAGCTAATACCGGTGGGGGTGGGTCTAGTGTTAGGGGTAGAAGCGGGGTAGGGGGTAACGGCGGTTCAGGAATAGCTATTTTATATTATTCTGGTAATGCTAAAGCTACTGGCGGTGAAATCTTTACCACCGGTGGGGTGACATACCATGTATTTAAATCAACTGATACGTTCTTAATTACGTAATATGAACGACCGGTTTAACTGGATAATTAAGTTTGTTTTAGATGCTGAGGGAGGTTATGATAACGATCCAGATGATCCCGGTGGTGAGACAAAATATGGTATTGATAAGAGAAGTCATCCGGATGTTAATATTAAAGAATTAACTATAGAAGAAGCAAAAGATATCTATTTCACAGAATACTGGGTAAAATATAATTGTGAACAATATGCTAAACCAGTTGGTGAAGTGTATTTTGATTGCTGTGTGAATACCGGTGCAAAACAGTCCAACAAATTCTTACAACGTGCTGTGGGTACTAATCCAGATGGTATTATTGGACCAAAAACACTAGCAGCTATTCATAGCGCAGATGCCTATAAACTCGCTTTTAAAGTTATTGATCAACGCCAAACTTTTTACGAAAATTTAGCCTATAATAAAACGAGTTTAAAGAAATTTCTTAAAGGTTGGACGAATAGAAATATAAATCTCCGTAACTATATTGCCTAAATAATAATACGAAAAGCTTATATAGCTTCTGTAAGAGATTAATTAAACCCCTTATTATACTAGGTGTTTTTAGTGCTATAACCTACGTCTCCTTTATTGTTGGTATATTAGAAGGTAAACGTGTATACGGTACATCTTCTAAGTTTTATACAGATTTACCTAATTCCTGCTTTATTGAAGCTTTGATACATTCTTCTCGTGCCAGCCTAGTTTTAAAGACCGATGTAGAAGCATATTCGTCAATATACGGGTTCACGTACTATCTAGGGGATGATAAAAATAATAAACAAATATTTGGACATGCTGTATCCATATTTGAGTATAAGAACAAATTATGGATATATGATCCTGTTTGGGGAACTATGCTAGTGGGCAAAGCTACTGCTAGAAGTCAATATGAGAGAATGTGCACAGAATTTATTGAGAAATGCTATAGATACAAAATCAAAAAATGCTTTGTAGTAGATGATTGGTTTGTGCCTGTGCATATGGATGAAACAAATTAATTCCAATGTTCTTTGGAGCATCTGCATAGAATTTGCCTATGACATCCACTGGTGCTGCATTGTTTTGCAGTGGTTTAAATTTACTTAACAACTGCATTTCTTCATTTGGTTCATAACAACTTGCTCCTGCTTGATGTTCAAATGTGAGCTTGCCAAAGCGAGCTGACTTGATGTTGGTGCATACCACCCAATCTTGACCTAATTCACCTTGCAATGCACATGCATGCTTGCACCCGCAGCTGCAATCTGCATATTGTGCCGCATCATCAGACCATCTCTCCACTTTTCCCCAAGGAGTATAGTCTGTGGGCAAGCATGTGACTGCATC
>Ga0114968_10000154_pt1 | contig 50353 bp, 51 predicted proteins | sample M_130807_EF_Meta_FD_87020 | JGI IMG/M metagenome (GOLD analysis project Ga0114968, IMG submission 87020) | Freshwater microbial communities from Lake Montjoie, Canada to study carbon cycling - M_130807_EF_MetaG | ecosystem: Environmental > Aquatic > Freshwater > Lake | place: Lake Montjoie... | reverse complement strand
CCATCGCACAGGCGGTCAAGGCCAACGGAGGCAACCCGGCTGCACTCAACTTCGTCACTCTTCCCTTTGGAGCTGCACTTGATGCAGTGAAGTCGGGCAAGACACAGGCAGCGTTCACGGTGGAACCCTTCACCTCCTCGTGCACCTCTGGCGGCCTGAAGAACCTCGGCTCACCCGGTATCCAGTTCTTCACCACTGAGGTTGCCATCGGCATGTGGGTGACCACGGCTGCCTACGCTGCAGCCAATCCCACGGTGATTACTGCATTCCAGAAGTCAATCGCTGAGGTGGGTCGTTTCGGCAACACAAAGGCTGGATGGGACAAGGTTCTGCAGTCGGCCAACCCGACCTACACGAATGTCGACCTGGCCACTGCTCGCATGTCGAACCCGTCGTACTTCCCGCCGACCATCGTGGCCAACGACCTGAAGACCCCGGCTGCCAAGATGCTGGCACTCGGGTTCCTCAAGCAGCCGGTGGACATCGCCGGCCTGCTGCTCAAGCAGTACCGCTAATCCATCAGTAAAGGAGTCGCCGTGCCAGCCGCGCTCCGCCGCATCCCCGCGGGGATGATCTCGGCGATCGTCGCACTCATCGTGTGGCAGATCATCGGGTCGGTGGGGCCGCTGGCCGGCGACTCCTTTGCTACAGCCTCCGAAGCCATCGCGGCCCTATGGATGCTCCTGAGCAAGCCCGAGTTCTGGCTGGCCTTCTGGGAGACCTTCCAGATGGCGGCCATCGGGTTCGCCATCTCCGTGGCCGTGTCGGTACCTCTCGGCATCCTCATCGGGTTGAGCAGGTTCTCCTACCGCTCGTCCAAGTTCGTCTTCGACGTCCTCAAGGTCATCCCCCCGATCGTTTTGATCCCCATCGCCATCCTCGTCATCGGGCCCACCATGGCGATGGGCGTTGCCCTGGTGGTGTTCGCCAATGTCTTTTCCATGGCCATCCAGACCGCCTACGGCGTGCGCGATGCCGACCCCGTGCTGCTGGAGACCATGCGCTGCTACCGCATGAATATTTGGCAGCAGATCCAGTATGCGCGCCTGCCTTCGGCGGCCGTGCAGATCGGTATCGCCATGCGCCTAGCCCTTGGCGCTTCGCTCGTCGTGGCCATCGTCTCGGGGCTGGTCGGTGGAGCCGGAGGCCTGGGTTCGTTCCTCGCCCTGACCCAGTCGTCGGGCAATGCTGACCAGACCTACGCCGTCATTTTGTTTCTGGGCATCATCGGTGTAGCCCTTTCGCGCATGCTCGTGCGCGGCCAGCGTCGCATCATCTTCTGGAGCGGCAGGTGATCGCTCGCCGCCTCTGGCATTGGATTCTCGCGATCCTCATTGCCGGATGGCTCCCAGTGATCCTCATCGTGTGGTGGTGGAATGCAAGCGCCACGTCCGACAACCCCTTCTTTCCGCCCTTGGAAGTGATCTGGGAGCAGTTCAAGCTCAACTGGATCTTCGCCAACGTCTCCGTGCATCTGGTGCCGAGCATGCAAAATCTCTTCACCGGATTTGCCATTGCGGTTGTTCTCGGCATCGGGCTTGGCACTCTCATCGGCTCGAGCCCGGGTGCGTCCCGCTACATCGAACCCATTATTGATTTCTTCCGCTCCATTCCGGCGGTCGCGCTTGTCCCCATTTTTATCCTTCTGCTGGGCTTCGATTCGTCCATGCGTATTGCCTCGATCGCTTTTGCCACGATGTTCCCCATCCTCATCGCGACAATTGAAGGCATCCGCACGACCAATGTCGTGCTACTTGATACGGCCTCGGTATTTCGCCTCTCGAGAGCCCAGGTGCTGTGGCGCGTGCGGCTGCCCAACGCCATGCCGATCATCTTCGGCGGGCTCCAGGTCGCCTTCCAGATTGCCTTCATCGTCACGATCGCATCGGAATACCTGGGCTCTGGCTTCGGACTGGGCGCGTTCACGTTGATCGCGACCGATTCCTTCATGATCATCGATGCATGGACGGGCGTGCTGCTTCTGTGCATGCTCGGGTACACCCTCAGCCTTGTGTTCGACATCGTCGAGCGGATCTCGCTCGGCTGGTACTACGGCCAGAAGAAACTCGCCTAGGCATGGAGTCCGCTATGACAACGCCCGCCATCGCCATTCGTGATGTCCGCATGGACTACCCCTCACCCGAGGGTGTCAAGCACGTGCTCGACGGCATCAGCTACGACGTCACCGACGGCCACTATGTTTCTATCGTTGGCCCTTCGGGCGTCGGTAAGACCACGCTGCTGCGCCTACTCACCGGTCTGGCTCAACCCACAGGTGGATCCGTCGAGGTGCGCGGTGAGAAGCTCCATGGATCACCCAAGGGTCTGGCGGTCGTCCTGCAGGACTACACGCGTTCCCTTATGCCGTGGCTGACGGTCGAGAAAAACATCGCGCTTCCCCTGCGCAACGAGAAGCTGTCGAAGACAGAGCGCAAGGACCGCATCGAATCGTCATTGGTTGAGGTTGGACTTGAAGGCAACAACACGTCCTATCCATGGCAGCTGTCGGGAGGTATGCAGCAGCGGGTCAGCATTGCCCGCGCGCTGGCGGTGCGTCCCAGCATTCTGGTCATGGACGAGCCGTTCGCCTCCGTCGATGCGCAGACGCGCTTCGACCTGGAAGATCTCGTCCTCAAAGTTCGCGCTGACTTCCACATCACGACCGTCATGGTCACGCACGACATCGATGAAGCGGTGTACCTCTCAGACGAGGTTGTCGTGCTGTACGGAAAGCCGGCCAAGGTCAGCGAGGTTGTCACAATCGACCTTCCGTTCCCGCGGTCCCAGATCGAGACCCGCAACGACCATCGTTTCGCCGCGCTGCGCACCCGGATCTACGAGAAGGTCCGCGGGCTCGAGGCCTAGCTACCAGCCCATGTAGAGGAAGTCGTCCGGGTCGGGTCCGGTGCGATGCCCGCTCTCCATCCCGGCAATCGTCACCATGTCGTCGGCGTCGAGCTCGAAGCCGAACACATCGATGTTCTCGGCGATGCGCGAGGGCGTGACCGACTTGGGCAGCACGATGAGTCCCTGCTGCAGGTGCCAGCGGATCATCACCTGAGCGGTTGACTTGCCGTGCTTGGCTGCGATGACGGTCAGGGTGGGATCGTCGATCAGCTGACCGCAGGCCAACGGACTCCACGACTCGGTCGCGATGCCGTACTCGGCATGCACCGCACGCATGTCTAGTTGCGGCAGCCAAGGATGTAGCTCGATCTGGTTGAGCACAGGGATGACACCCGTGGCGTCAATGAGCTGTCGGAGAGCAGGCTCCTTGAAGTTGGACACGCCGATTGACTTCACTCGACCCGACTTCTGCAGGTCGATAAGAGCACGCCAGGTGTCAATGAACTTTGCGTGCTGCGCACACTGCCAATGGATGAGGTACAGGTCGAGCTGACCGAAGCCGAGTTTGGCCATGCTGGTGTCGAAGGCGCGCATCGCCTCGTCGTAGCCGTGGTCGGGGTTCCACAGTTTGGTGGTCACGTAGACGTCGTCGCGCGCAAGCCCGCTCTTGGCCAGGGCGGCGCCCGCCTCCGCCTCGTTCGCGTACACCGCTGCACTGTCAAGGTGGCGGTAGCCGACGGTGAGCGCCTCGGCGCAAGCAGCCTCCGCCTCACTGGGCGGAACCTGCCAGAGGCCGAACCCGATCTGCGGGATGGTCGTACCGTCGTTGAGTGAGACGGCAGGGACGGTGGTCGGATCAATAGACATAACACTCCTTGGGTGGATGTCGTGAACCTATCGAACCGGTTCGCTCGGCACCATCGTGACCATGGCCCATCCCGTGGCTTGCCTCGGCCTTTAGGTAGCCTCAGATGGTGCAACCCGATGGTGTGAGCTTCCCCGTCGGTGGCGACGGTCAACGTCGATCCACGGGTACCGGGCGGGCGATTGTCGCGGATGCCGCCAGAGTCGTTGACCTGCCCCTTGCCGGCCAGATCGAGGCCACCTCCGACTGGCGCAAGGGTTACCTACGCCCCCTGCGGTCACTCGTGATGGATGCCGCTGTCGACCCCGCTGCGGCGTACTCCATTGCCGAGGCCGGCTTGGCGTCGGCCCACCGACGTCTGCGCTTTGTTCGGCACACGCAGGAGACGTCGATCGCCGAGGCCATGGCCTCGCCCCGCGAAAGCCACATCGGCACGATCACCATCCGAGGCACCGGGCCGCGTGAGCCCGAACTCCTGGTGCAGCACGCCGGCCGAGGACTCGTCGGCTCTGACCTTCGCCGCCAACTGGCGCACTGGGTGGAGGCCGGCATCACGGAGCCCGGTGTTGCTGAGGCCATCAACCTGGTGGTCGACAATCCTGATTGGCTCGACCTTCGCGACCTGCACTTCGCTGTGCTCGGCGCGGGTGCCGAGCTGGCCCCCACGCGATCACTCCTGCGATGGGGTGCCAACGTTCACGCCGTTGACCTCCCCGGGTCGTCGACCTGGTCCAGACTCATCGAGATGACTCGCACGACTGCGGGCAGCCTTCATGTCCCCGTGCGGCATGACAGAGACGGACGGCCCCCATTCATGCTCGGGAGCAACGTTCATCCCGACGAGGACGACATCGTTGCTGGTGGCGCGGGCGTTGACCTCTTGAGCGATGCACCAGAGATCGCGCACTGGTTGAGTGACGCTTCCGGGCCTCTCATCGTGGGCTGCTACGCCTATGCCGATGGCGGTCTACACACTCGGCTCTCGGTTGCCGCGGATGCCATCGTCGAACGGCTCATGGCATCCCGTTCCGACGTGACCTTCGCCGCACTGGCCACTCCCACCGATGCCTTCCTGGTCCCGATGCAGGCGGTGGAAGCGTCACAACGAAGGTGGGAATCACGTGGCCTCGGACACGTGCTCCAAAGTCCGCTGCGATTGGCCGGTCAGTTCGAACCGAACTACTCCGAAACCTTTCATGACATTCACGGGCGCGAGTTCGGGATCAACGACTCCATTGTCCAGCAACAGGGGCCCAATTACGCGCTGGCCAAGCGCCTTCAGCATTGGCGGGCCTTTCAATGCCTGCGCGACGGTCGGCCCGTTTCGCTGAACATCGCGCCGGCAACTCGGACGCAGTCCGTTCTACGCAATCGGCTGCTGGCGGCGGCGTACGCGGGTGCAGGGCGGTTCGGCGTCGAAGTATTCGAGCCTGCCACGACCACCACTGTCATGGCCGCGCTCCTGGTGCATGACCTTCGCAATCCCGCAGCCCTCGGCCAGCCCGGCATTGCGCCCGTGCAACCCTTAGACCTGCTCACCACCAAGGCCGCCCACGGCGGCTTGTGGCGTGCTGCCTACTCGCCACGCAGTGTGCTGGGCGTCGCCGCACTTTTAGGTGTGTTTGATCTTCGCTCCTGAGTGGGCTGATTGACTGGCCCGATGACGCATTCCGTTCTCCTCGTTGGCTTCGGGCTCGGCTCGCGGGTGTATCACGCACCCCTGGTCATGACGACACCGGATTTGAGCATCGACGGCATCGTGACGAGCAATGAGGAGCGTCGGCGCCAAGCCCTCGACCTTCTCCCCAAGACTCGGATACATGCCAGCCTGGACCAGGCTTGGAACCACGGATATGAACTTGCCGTCATCTCCACGGCCAATGCATCACATGTGGCCGATGCAACAACTTGCTTGGAGCATGGGTTGCACGTCGTACTTGACAAGCCCATAGCACCCGACTTCGCCACCGCATGCACATTGCGCGATCTGGCCGCCGAACGTGGCGTCATGCTCATCCCCTATCAGAATCGCCGATGGGATACCGAAGTGCTCACGGCCCAGGCCGTGATGGCCTCCGGCCAGATTGGGACTATCCATCGATTCATTCAGCGCATCGATCGCATGCGCGTGGAACCAAAGGCGGGGTGGCGCAACTCAGCCCGGCCAGAAGACATGGGCGGAATGCTCTACGACCTCGGAGCGCATGCGGTCGACCAAGCTCGCGTCATCATGGGGCCGGTGATCGAGGTGTATGCGCGCGTGCGCACCGTGCGACGGCAAGGTGATCCGGATGACGACTCCGTCATCATCCTGACTCACGCATCAGGAGCCGTCAGCATGGTGACCGTGAGCCAGGCATCTGCGTTCCCAGAGCCCCGCATGATGCTGCTCGGCACCAGGGGCGCATTGCGCATCGATCACGTGGATGCCCAGGAGGTTGCCCTCATCGCCGGTGAGATTCCTGGAGGCGCAGCATGGGGACGCACCACAGACATGGCTGTCTTGCGCATCAGTGGCGCGGACAAGGACTTCACCGACCAGGCCATCGCCATGGTTCCGGGCAACTGGCCGGCCTTCTATCGAGGTGTCGCAGAGGCTCTCGACGGCGCAGGCCCCGTGCCCGTGCCTCTCGAGGACGTTCTGCAGACGGTGCGTGTCCTGGATGCCGCGCGCGAGTCTGGTGCGACCGGCAATGCGGTGCGCCTCGCCCCTCCCGCGTGATGCTTCCGTGCAACGACCATTGAGGCCACGAGCCTAGGAAAACAGGCTGATGCGGGCAGCGGCGTAGTTGTCCCTGATGCTCGACACCGGCTGGGGATCGAACACCGCCGTCGTACCGTCGGCTTCCCACTGCGGCAACTGCTGCGTGGCAACCCAGGCGGCCTGACGAGCGGCGCCATCGGCCACGTACTCTCCCGCTGGCGGCACAATGACGGGCACAGTGAACATCGTGGCGGCGATGGGTCCCACAGCCGTGTTGGCAGCCGCACCACCGACGATGAGCACTCGCCCGATCTGCACCCCCACCGCTTCGAGGGCATCCACCGCATCGGCCAGACCACCGAGCATCCCCTCGATCGATGCCCGAGCCATGTTGGCCGATGTGAAGTTGGCGCGCGTGACACCGTGAATGGATCCGCGGGCCTCGGGCAGGTTCGGGGTGCGCTCACCATCGAAGTAGGGAAGCAGGACCAACCCGTCGCTGCCCGGCGATGCTGAGAGAGCAAGAGCGGCGTACTCATCAAGATCGACACCCAGCATGCCGGCTGTCGACGTCATGATGCGAGCCGCGTTGAGCGTGCACACCAACGGCAGGAAGTGCCCAGTGGCGTCGGCGAATCCGGCGACTGTGCCGGTGGCATCGTGCGCGGGCACCTCGGAGACAGCGAATGCCGTCCCAGACGTGCCAAGTGACACCACAACATCGCCGGGCTTGAGCCCCAGGCCGAGTGCGGCGCCCATGTTGTCACCGGTGCCCGGTCCCAGAACGATGCCCGCAGGGGTGTGACCGGCCACCTCGGCGGGACCGCATACGCGGGGCAGTTGCGGCACGTGACCCAGCGCCAATGCAAGCAGGTCTTCGCAGTACTGATCTGTCAGTGGAGACCAGTAGCCGGTGCCGGACACTTCCCCGCGATCAGTGACCGCCTCGTCCGGCCGACCGGCAAGGTGCCACGTGAGGTAGTCGTGCGGCAGCATCATGCGAGATGTTCGTCGGGCGTTCTCCGGCTCCACGCGCGCCATCCATCGCGCTTTGGTCACGGTGAACGACGCGACCGGAACACTTCCCACCACGTCGGCCCACACCTGCGGCCCGCCAAGTTCGGCGACGAGCGCGTCAGCATCGGGGGCCGATCGTGTGTCGTTCCACAGCAATGCAGGTCTGACAACCTCGCCTCGATCGTCCAGCGCAACCATGCCGTGCTGCTGTCCGGCCACCGCCATCGCCTCGACGCCCTCGAGCATGTCGTGCGTGACATCAGCCAGCGCATCAAGCCAAGCTTGCGGATGGACCTCGGTGCCATCGGGATGAGCCACGCGACGTTCGCGCACCAGCGCCCCGCTGTCGGCATCGCGCACGACCAGCTTGACGGACTGGGTCGAGGAATCAAGGCCGGCGACAAGCATGATGGTCAGGCTATCCAGATGGCGAGCATGCCGGGTCGAAGACGACGCCCTTGTGCATCACGAAGCAGCCGTAGGGAACTGAGTCGAGTGTGTGCACGATGGCGAAGGCAGTGCGGGCCTGCTCGTAGAAATCCAGACGCGGAATCACCCCGTAGATCAAAGAGCGGCCTTCGGCGCTCGAGGCTAGCTTGAGCAATTCGTCCTGCACGGGTGTCGTGATCGTCGGGTCGTTGTCGACCTCCATGCGCAACAGTGGAGAGTCGATGAATGAATCGAGAGGAAGGACGCTCAGGATTGCTTCGGCAGCACGCAGGATCGTGACCTCACCGAGCCGAATCACCGGCCGACCTGACGAGACTGCCGGGTAGTTGCGATCGACAAGGAACAGGCGATCGCCGTGTCCCATATCGTCCAGGATCTTCAACAGGTCTCCGCTGAGCAGCGGGTCAGTCCCCTTGAGCATGGCCTCAAACTACTCCGCCGAACAGGCCTATGCGGTGGGTTCCTCGAGGGGAATGGCAATGGTCTCTTCGCGCGAGATGACATTGGCATCAGCGTCGTACAAAGTGACGGTCTCGTCCTCCAGAACGAGGTGACCGTCAAGGTCCACCACGTCGATGGTCTCGTCGACCAGCGATCCTTCGGGGGCTGATGTCACTACGAGGTCGTCGATGACGGTAGCGACGAGCGAGCCGTCGTTCTCGCGCACCTCGTCGACGGTGATGTCCTCTTCGATCTCGACCTCGTCAAGGTCGACGCCATCGAATTCGGGTGGCGTGTCGATCGGCATGTGACTCCCTGCGGCTCACCGGCGGATCCCGGTGCTCGAAGTCTAGGCACGAGCCGGATACCTGCCCGAGGGGCCACTAGGCGACATAGAGCGTTCCGCCGGACTCGGCGATGGTGTACTTCTGGAGAGGATCGCGGGCCGGGCCACGGACGACGTCACCGGACGCACCACTGAAGAGGGCGCCATGGCACGGGCACGCGAACTGATTGACGCCTTGGTCGTATCCCACCGTGCATCCCTGATGGGTACACACAGCGCTGTAGGCCAGATACGTGCCGGCTTTGGGCTGCAGCGCGAACCCTGGGTTGCCCGATGCATCACTGAATGCCAGCGATCCACCGACCGGCAGTTCAGCGGATGTGCCAATGGCCGAGGCACCGGGAGGAATGCTGCCGGAGGTCGTGGATTGCGGGGCAGCCGACGGTGCGCCGGAGACGGGCTGGGGCGCCGCCGCAGTGGTGTCAGCCGACGTGCCCGCGACCGCGCGGCCAATGCCGCCCATGATCACCGCTGCCACACCGACGAGCACAGCCACAGCGCCTGTCTGGACAAGTGCACGGCGACCGACCTTGGCGGAAACTGCCGCTGACTCATCAGCAGGTGCAGGCACCGCAAGGCGCATGCGTCGGCGCGCGCTGCGTCGAATGGCAGCCTCGACGGACATCGCCGCGCCGTCGCCACCGATGATGAACGGCAGGAAGGCGAACATGAAGGCGATGTCAGAACCCAGGTAGTACGGGGACGTGCCCCAACTCACCGTGAGGAAGAACGACAGGCTGATCAGAAAACCGCCGATCGCCGCGAGCCTCACCCAGATTCCTAGCAGCACTCCCAAGCCGACAAGGAGTTCACCAAGGGCGATGGTGAGCCCGAAGAGAGTGGCGTGCTCAGCCGCATGCGACACGATGAAACTGATAGGGCTCGTCATGGCGGATGCTGCCATCTGGCTCTGCACACCGTTGGGTGAGGACGCGCTTAAGTAGTTGGGGTCGAAGAACTTCTGTAGTCCGGCATAGATCAGCGTCACGCCGAGGAAGAGTCGAAGGGGGAGGATGGCCCAGCCGAATTGGGTTGTGCGCGCGCGCCACGAGGTCATAGCCGCACCTTTGCATCTTGGCCTGAGTGTTTCCAATTCCGAAGCAGTGATGTGCACGATGGCTCAGGTGACCTTCAGGCTGCCCGCCGCAGGCACTGCGTCCATAGCCCATCGGGCTCTCTGACACTCTTAGCCCGTGGCCCCGCTGATCAGTACCACGATTGCGCTCCACCGCCCCGAGGCGGTCGCCCTCGTGGCGGCCGCGAGTGCGGCGGCTCGGGACACCCTCGGCCCCCAGCGTTACTCCTCGTCCAGCGTTTCCATCGCGGCTGTCACCGGCGAACACTCCAGACTCGCCGATCCGTCGGCCCGCGATGCTTGGTCGGCCTTTGCGGATCAGTTCGTGCTGGACGTCACGGGCCTGCGCGATCAACCATCGGTCTACCCGGACATGACGGCGGCCGAATGGAAAGTGCTCGTCACCGCTCTTTATGTGCATGAGTGCACCTCACGACTCTGCGTTATGGCCGACGCCCTTCTGGATGGGTCCCCAGTCGCGATGCCGGATGTCCCTTGCCCATCGGATCTGCGTCAGACGTGGCAGGCCTACCAGAACTGTGTGATGACGGGACAGGCGTTGGATCCGCTGGTCACCGAGGCTGTGCGACTTCGGTGCGCCCGCACCCATGACTGCCGTATCTGTCAGACATTGAGACTTGCTGACGCACGACAGGCCGGCGTCGACTCATCAGTCACTGACCTCATCGACCGTTACGAAAGCAGCGACCTGCCCGACCGCGTCAAGGTGGCACTGCGCATCACCGATGCATTCATCTCGCGACCAGACCTACTTGACCCGGACGTCATTGATCAGGCTCGCACCACATTTTCTGAGGAGCAGCTTGTAGAGCTGCTGCTAGATATCACTAAGTGGTCAACTCAGAAGGTCAACGTCGCGACCGGCACCGACGGTATCGACGCACTCCCCCTCAACGACGAAGGCATCGCCTTCCTGACGTTCGCCACAGATGGCAGCACTCGCCCGTTCTCACGGACGGTGTCGTGATGTCTCGCATTACCCGCCACGTCATCTTGTCAACAGTAATCGGGCTTGTTGTCGGTGTTGCGTGGTGGATTCTCGACTGGAAGATCATCGCGGGCTCGCTCGGGTGGGATGCTGCGGCGATCACGTTTCTCGTTCTCACCTGGGCCCACATCTGGCCCATGGGTCATGAGGAAACGATCGCAAGCGTTGCGTCAGAGGCGCCGTCAAGATTCGTCACAGATGTCGTCGTGGTGCTGGCCGCGCTCCTGAGCCTGGTCACGGTAGTACTGCTTCTCTTCCACAACATGACCCAGACACTTCCCTCGGGTATTCGCACTCTCGTGGGAGTCTCCACGGTCGCGTTCGCCTGGGGCGTCGTACACACGGTTTTTTCACTGCGATACGCACGCGAGTACTACACCGACCCCGTGGGTGGCATCGACTTCCACACGTCAGAGCCACCCGCCTATGTGGACTTTGCTTATCTGGCTTTCGGTGTGGGCATGGCCTTTCAGGTGGCCGACACCGATCTCTCCACGCGAAACCTGCGCCGCACCGTTCTTCAACATGCCCTCTTGTCGTATGTCTTCACGACCACCGTTCTGGCAGTAACGATCAATCTGATTGCGACGCTCAACGGCTGATCGGTCGTACGAGTGGGTCGCCCGGGGCTCGAACCCGGAACCTACGGATTAAAAGTCCGCAGCTCTAACCATTGAGCTAGCGACCCGATGGGGAAGGGCCAAGAGTACGCGGTGGCTATTTTCGGGGCGGGACGACCTCGGCCACCGTGCGATTGCGTAGCTGGCCCACCCCGTCGATCGTGGTCACCATCACGCCGCCGTCAGTCAGGAAGCGTTGGGGATCACGGGCCTGACCGACGCCGCCCGGAGTGCCCGTTGCAATGACGTCTCCCGGGTTCAAGGTGACGATGGTGGAGATGTAGCGCACGAGAAACACCGGATCGAAGACCAGGTCCGCGGTGTTGGCCGACTGCATCGTCTCGCCATTCACGTCGCAGGAGATGTCCACGGCAGGCCGCACACCGCCAGCCACCTCGTCGGACGTGACGAGGAAGGGCCCGACAGGCGTGGACGACTCCCACGTCTTGCCCTGGTCCCACATCGGGGTCCGGTTTTGCCAGTCGCGCATGCTCACGTCATTGAGGACGGTGAACCCGGCGATCGCGTCGGCTGCCTGTTCGTCGGTTGCACGACGCACCTGCGTGCCGATGACCAACGCGAGTTCTGCCTCCCAATCGACCTTCAAAGACTCCGGTGGGAGCTGCACATCGTCGTGGGCGCCGATGAGTGTCTCCGCGAACTTCGCGAACAGCGTCGGGTACTCGGGAATCTGCCGACCCATTTCCAGGATGTGGGAGCGGTAGTTAAGTCCCACGCACACGACCTTGCCGGGGCGCGGAAGCAGCGGGGCGAAGTCTGCCTCGGCGGTTCGAAAGGCGGGGCCGTCGGCCCCTTGTGCACGATGCCGCCAATTCGCATCACTCAGGACTGCCCCCACATCCGGCAATCCAACATCGATCAACTCATCACCCTCGAGCCGCACGGCTCGGGTGCCAGACGGGATGCGGATGGTGGCAAGTCTCATCGCCCGTCTCCTTCGCTGCGCGTGCCGACGCGACGACCCTAGCGCGCGAGGAATCGCGGCCCGGGCGCTGCATGGGTGATGGCACCCGTCATGGACGAAGCCCCCGTCCCTGAGTGCGGGACGGGGGCTTCGCGTTGCTACTAGTGGGCAGCGAGGTCGCCCGTGATGATGTGCGGCGTGAAGGTCCACAGGTTGGGGTTCGACGGATCAACCCCGAGCTCGACCCAGTGGTTGAAGGCCGACCCGAAGGTCTGGATGCGCGTGAAGTTGGACACCAGTGCACCCTTGTCACGCTGCACGAGCTTGCCGGCGGTCTCGTTCATGGGCATGTCGAGCTGGTACCAGTGCTCGTCACCGTTCTGCAGAAGCACCGGCTTGACGAACGACAGGGTGTTCGTGAGAAGCGCCTGCTTGTCGGCGTCGTAAGCCTTGGTGCACTCCTTGTCTGGCATCGCCTGTCCGGCGAGGTAGCCCTCCCAGTCCATGTTCGCCTGAACGACCACGATCACACCATTGGCATTGTCGGCCTTGGCCTTCGCGAAGCCCTGGTTGATCCAGTTCACGTTGGCGGCATCGCGAGCCGTGTACTCGGCGTTGTCGCCATCGGTCTTGAGATCGTTGTACACCTTGCAGCTCACGCCGTCGACAGCTGAGTTATTGGCCGAGCCGGGAATGTGAGGGATGATCACGGTGATGCCGTTGTAGGTGAACATCTGCATCTCGGGGTACGTCGCGTCATGAATGATCTGGACCGGGGTCTTGGTCCCTGGCTGCATAAGCGCGCTCTTGCCCAGCGTCACGTAATTGCCTGCCGAGCCGAAGTAGGTCGAGCGCACCAACGCGAGGCGGTCATTGGGGCTGTAGGCACCCTTGACCGGACGGTCGCAGTCGACCCATTCGTTGTCGCCGATGGAGTAGAAGACCGGCTTGGTGAACTGCATGAAGAAGTTGTTCTTCACTGCTGCGTACTGAGCGTCGGTGCACACGTCGCCCTTACCGGACATCGTGTCGCCGTCAAACAGGGTGAAGGCCACGTTGCTCTTGTTGATGCCCCCGAAGATGTTGGGGACCTGAGCGGCACCGAGCGCGTCGTAGGGCATGTCGCCGATGAGGGCGATGGAGAACTTGCCGGGGATGGCGGCGGAAGCCGAAGGCGACGGGGTCGCGGACGGCGCAGCGCTCGACTGGGTCGACAGCAGCAGCGTGCCGCCCACCAGCGCGAGGCCAATGGCGGCGGAGACAACGATTCGGAGGCGGGAGAGTGTCATGTGAGCAAACTTCAGCATTCACCCGGCCATTTGCCCTACACAGCAAGGCGTGTGAGTGAACTGCTCCTGAAGAGTTCAGCGCTTGGTGAAAGTGATCGGCAGGCTGGTGAGCGAGTAAAAGATCAGGCCCGACGTGCGCTCAGGAACAACCCCTGGCGCCAGAGCAATGTTGTTGAGGCGATTGAGCAGATGATCGAACGCGATCATCATCTCCTGCATGGCCAGAGGCTGGCCCACGCAGAAGTGTGGACCGCGAGAGAACGCCAGGTGCTTACCCGCGTTATCGCGCGTGATGTCAAACCGCTCGGAATCAGGGAATTGCGCCTCGTCGGTGTTGGCCGACCCATAGCGGATGTGCAGGATGCTGTTCTCAGGAATCGACACACCGCTCAGGACGACCTCGCGGGTCGTGCGCCGGAACAGGCCCTGCACCGAACTGGCCAGCCGCAAGGACTCGTCGGCAAAGTTACGCAGCAGACTGCGGTCATTGCGCAGCAGCTCCATCTGCTCGGGATGCTCAATGAGCAGGAGCATCGCGTTGCCGATGGCATCAGCGGTAGTGGTGTAGCCACCCGTGATGAGCTGGTTCATCAGGTTCTGCAATTCGTGCATCGACAGCGGCTCGTCGCCTTCGGCCGAATCAGCCACCAGCGCCGAAAGGACATCGCCCGTGGGATTCCTTCTGCGATCCTCCAGCAGCGGCGCCATGTAATGCTGGGCTTCGGCCTCAATAGCCGCATAGTGCTCAGCCGACGCTTGATCGACCAAGAGTCCCTGTGCGGGTGAGAGCATGGCATCGGACCACCGCTTGAACGTCGTGATCTGGCTGGCGTCAAGTCCGATCTGCTCGGCGATGACGATGCCGGGCAGTGGGAACGCGAAATCAGCAATGAAGTCACATTCGCCACGGTCGATGAAGGCATCGATCAGCTCGGCGCACGTGCGCTCGATGCCCGGCTGCATCGCCTTGACCATCGGCGGCGTAAACGCCCGATTGATCAGGCGACGGTAACGGCTGTGCTCGGGAGGGTCGGTGCGCTGCAGGGTTTGCACATGCCCCCAACCCACTTTGTCGAGGTGCTCGTCGTACATCCGGCCAAGATCGGCAGCACCCTCGCCTGCCATCTGTTCGATGAGGATGTCATTGGAGTACGTCTCGGGATCGGACAGCACATTCTTGAGATCCTCATAGTTCGAGATCAGGTAGAAGCCGGTCTCTGGCATGCGGTACACCGGTGCTTGCTCGCGCATCTGGCGGTAGTAGGGAAACGGGCAGGCCTGAACGGCCGGATCCAGCAGGCTTCCCTCGACGTCAGGCATGCGGCCTCATTTCCGTAGGTGAGGCCCCGATTGGAGCATTAGCCGGCTGACGCGTCAACGCGTTTGACTAAAAACAACGCTAACCTCGAAGCCGTCGAGCGATCGCCTCCGCGAATCTCACTTCAGCCCCCTGCGAATGTGTGAAGAACATGGAGGGTTCGATGAGCTCAAGCTCCAGGAGCACCGGCATGCCGCTCTGGTCGGGAATGAGGTCAACTCGCCCATAGAGCAGCTGCCCGGGCGGACCGGGAACGTTGGCCATGACGTCATGGGCCATGGCGATCTGGGCCGGGCTTGGCGTGCGCGGCTCGATGTTCTCCTGCACGAACAGGCCGGCAACCTTGGCTCCCGACTCGCCTCGCCGGAGCATCTGCCCCTTGCGGATGGCGTGCGACAGGACTCCGCCAATGAACAGCAACGCCGTCTCACCCTCATCGTCAACGGCATCCAGGTACGGCTGCACCATGGCCGTGCGACCCTGCCCCACGATCATCTCGATGAGTGCCTGCGCTTCGTCCAGTGGTCCATCCACGCCGTAGCGCATGGTGTCGCGCGATCCGACCGACACCGACGGCTTGACGACGAAGTCCACGCAGTCATGGGGTGGCTGCCAGCGCGCGAGGTCATCGCCCGGTCCTAGGAAAACCGTGGGCACAATGGGCAGGCCTGCCTGTTCCACATCGTGCAGGTATCGCTTGTCGGAATCCCACCTGACGATTGCCGCAGGATTGAGTAGTCGCGTCTGCTTCTCCACAGCGTCGCACCACGCCACGAATTCGTCACGCCGGTCGGAGTAATCCCAGGTATTTCGAATCACGACGAGCTCGAACGACGACCAGTCCACCGACTCGTCGTCCCACACCGCCGGAACCACATCGATCCCCAGGGACCGCACTTCGGGCAGCATGAGCTGATCGTCCGGATCCATCTCCGGCATCTGCTGACAGGTCGCCAGGGCGACCCGTGGGCTGCTACTCAGTGATCGTCACAGTGATCTGACGGGTGGTGTTGTCCCCGTTGGTGACCGTGATGACGGCCGTGCCGGCCTTGAGGGCCTTTGCGCTGGGATTGAACTGCGTCCCATCGGTCTCGTGGGCCTGCGTGACCTCGAGCAGGTCCGGCTTGTCGACATCGATCGTGGTGCCCGCGAGCGTGTCCACATTGACGTCCAGGATGTTGCCCACGGTGGCTGTGGCCATGGTCGCTGTCTTCTCAAGCACGACTGGAGGCATGACCGGGGAAAAGACCGGAGACGCCATGGAGGCTTCAGCGGACGTTGCCGCCGAGGACGCCGAGTCGCTGGCAGATGAGGAACAGCCGGTCAGCATGACCACCCCGATCAGAAATGCGGCGGCGCCAGCGGCGCGATGCGTGCGGTTCATGCTCACTCCCAAGGGATTGACTGGTGGCAGGGTAATGGGAAACGTGCTGTGCAGCTATGACGCGTCGTAGGCGGAGTCGAGTTCCGCGAGTTCGTTGACCCGTCGTTCGTGGCGACCACCCTCGAACTCGGTGGTCAGAAAGATCTGTAAAGCGGCCATAGCCACGGCCGGATCGGTGAAGCGCTCGCCGAAGCACGCAACGTTGGCGTTGTTGTGCCGACGGATCATCTCAGCGTCGAGGGACTCGCGCACGATGCCGGCACGTACACCGTGAACCTTGTTGGCAGCCATGCAGATGCCCTGGCCGCTTCCGCACACGGCGACCCCAAGCTCGGCTCGACCATCCACGACGGCTCGACCCACGGCCGCCCCATAGCTCGGATAGTCGACGCTGGCCTCCGAGTCGGTGCCGAGGTCGAGAACCTCGTATCCCTTGTCATTCAGCCACTGCTTCAATGCAGACTTGAGATGAAAGCCCGCATGGTCCGAGCCGATCGCAATCGTCATGCCGAGGTCCTTGTCGTGAAGGAGGAGTGGGCCGCTGACACCATTTTGGCGCGACGGTCCTGCAGGAGCGTGACCGCCCCACGGAATGGCTCGACCACACCGTCCACCGCAATGCGATGCGGGTTGGTGGACTGCCCGGAGGCCAGGCACGCGGCACCCACCACTGCCGAATCACGGGACTCCGCAATCCCCAACGGCACCCCGCACGCATCTGCGAGAAGCTGTCGGAAGTCCGGATGCTGCGTGCCGCCACCAATGAGCGGTACAACGTCAGGCAGCCGCTCACCCGACGCTTGCACCGCCTCCACCCCCAGGGCAACGGCCTGAGCCACTCCTTCAAGCACGCTGCGCAGCATCGCCGCTCGGTCAGTGGCAAGCGACATGCCCAGCCAGGCTCCGCGCAGATCTGGATTCATGAAAGGTGTGCGCTCCCCTGCCAGGTAGGGCACGAAGATCGGGTCGTCTGCCTGTACACCGTTGTGCAGTGCTGCGGAGGCCTCGTCGACACTTGCGCCTAACCAGTCGAGCGCGGCAGTGAGGACAAGCCCTGCGCTCTGGACCGCACCGATGCGATACCACCCATCGCCAGCAGCTCCCGCGGTGCAGAACGTGTGAGTTGCCAGCGCTGGATCCAGCGCAGGGGTGTTCATGAGCCGCACGATCTGCGCACCTGTGCCTACCGCGATGAAGCCTTCGCCCGACGTCAGGCCCAGCCCACTGATCGCCGCAGCCGTGTCGGCTGCACCGATGGCGCACGGGACCACCCGCTTCTCCACGCGCACCTCTCCGGCGATCTCGGTGGACGGACGCACCGGCGGAAGCATGTCCTCGGTGATCCCCGCCCACGCGACAGCATCCGCATTCCAGTGACCGGTGGTCACGTCGAAGAGCAGGGTCCCGGAGGCATCACTGGGATCGGTGGCCATCGGGCCACCAAGCGTCACGCGAAGGAAGTCCTTTGCCTGCAGAACGTAGCGTGCTTTGGCGATGACCTGCGGCTCGTTGTCAGCCAGCCACCGAAGCGTGGTCGCCGCGAACCCCGCAACCGCCGGTGAGCCCAGACGTGCAAGCAGTTCCGGGCCAAGGTCCGAGGTCATCCGACGGGCCTGTTCGCCCGAACGTGTATCGGCCCACAGGATTGCCGGGCGCAACGGCCGCACATGTTCATCGACGATGATGACCCCGTGCATCTGGCCGGAGAAACCCACCGCGGTGATGCCCGTGTTCTCGCCCTCATCCACCGCGTCCATGACCGAAGAGGCGGCATCAGCCCACTGATGGGCGTCCATCTCCACCCATCCCGGATGCGGTGACTTGGTTGCATACGACTTGCTGGCGCGAGCAGCCACATAACCATCTGGAGCCACAAGCGCAGCCTTGACCGAGCCCGTACCAAGGTCGATCCCGAGGTTCATGCGCAACCTTCCGATGCCATTGGACGTACCCACCATAATCCGACCATGCCAAGTCGTGTGATTGTCGTGGGCAGCCTCAACCTGGACATTGTCGTATCGGTGTCGCGCATGCCTGATGCGGGGGAGACCGTCTTCGGCACCGGAGTGGAGACCCACGCGGGGGGCAAGGGGCTCAACCAGGCTGTCGCCGCGGCCCGCCTGGGTGCGGAGGTCACCATGATCGGCGCGGTGGGGACCGACGCCGCCGCGGATTTCCTCCAGGGGATAGTCAAAGCTGAGTCCATTGATGGCCAATTCGTCACTTCGGTGCCGGGCCCAAGCGGCACCGCCCTTATCGAAGTGGATGATGCCGGAAGCAATCGCATCGTCGTGATCCCGGGAGCCAATGCAACCGTCACGGCTCAGCGAGTGACGTCTGCAGTGGCGGGCCTTCCGGATGCCGCGGTGATACTTGTTCAAGGAGAAATTCCGCTCGCCGCCATTGATGCGGCACTTCGTGCGGGCAGGGCCATCGGTGCGCGCACGATTTTCAATCCAGCGCCGGTATTCGACATCGACCGTTCGCTCCTTGCTCTTGTCGACGTACTCATTCCTAACGAGCATGAGGCCGCGCAACTGACGGGATTGCCGATGGAGTCCACCGTCGATGTCACCGAAGCCGCGCAAGCACTGGTCTCGAGCGGAGTGGGTTGCGTCGTCATCACGCGTGGAAGTCGCGGATCGGTATGGGCCAACGCGCAGGGCAGTGGGTCCTTCGGAGTTTTCTCGGTGAATCCGATCGACACTGTGGCAGCGGGTGACGCGTTCTGCGGTGGCTTCGCCGCTGCACTTGCCGAGGGTCAGGACTTCATGGACGCACTGCGGTGGGCGTCTGCGGCCGGTGCCCTCTCCACGACGGTGCGTGGCGCCGTGCCCTCACTGCCGCAACGCGACGCTGTGGAGGCGTTGATCGCCCAGGCCTAGGCAGCGATCAAGCGCCGGGGAGCGGGGTTGTGATGGTCTTGCCACCACGCGTGACCGCCACACCCTTGTCGTCGACCTTGACAGAGACTGGTTCGCTGACGAGGTGCGGCACGAGCACAGTGACCATCGACTGGACTCCGCCCGCGGCAGGGATGCCGATGGTGCGCGACAGCACCGTGGCGGGCTGGGGCTGACCCCAGGATCCCGTGAACCAGGCACTGGCCGTCGACGCCTGCGACCCCTGCAGTGCCCAGTCGCCCGGGCCTGACTTGATGACATCCAGTCGCTTGTCGTCATGCGACAACTGCATCAGCGTGCCGTTGACGTTGTTCGTCGCTACCCCTGGCGGCAGCTGCCACGCCTCCGTGATAGTTCGCGTTGCTGCGGTCGCGCGTGCGGCCTTGCCTTTGATCTTGGTGGCATTGACGATGTCGACGATGATCATGGCGTCCATCGCGCGCACATACGTGGTGCAGCGAATGACATTGACACTCCCCCACGTGCGATCATCGAGGCAGGTGTAGTCATTGCCTCCCACCGCTGCGTCGGAGGAGCCCTTGATCAACTTCACGCCGTTTTCTCTGGTGCGCTTGACGTTCGTCAAGGTGACCGACGAGTGTGCGCCGCGCGACTTGATGAACGTGCGCATCGCGCTTGCGTTGTCGTACCGGTACGGCCCTGGGTCGCCAAACCATTCGACCCCGCGGGAGAAAAAGGTGAGGCCAAGGCCGTCATCATGTGTGTGCGCTGTTGCGGGTCGCGCGGATGTAAATCGCAGCGAGTAGAACGAATCAGGCCCATTGGGTTGCGGATGCCAGCCCGCGCGACCGAACACATATCCGCCCGTGTAGGTCGCATACGTCTCCGAGGGCGTCGTACCGGTTGCGCCCTGCGACCGACTCCAGTCAGCCCGAGGATCTCCTCCACCGAAGGACCCGGTGATAGGCGCCGCCAAGGTGTCTCCCAGGGACTCCACCCTGAAGTCAGGACGCACCGACTGGGCGACAAACCCGATGAGCTGATTGCGCAATCCGGGGATCGGATCGGCCGAGGGGAGACCACACGTTGTGGCGGCCGCCTGTGTGTCGCGCAGAAGCTTCTCGATGTACATCGCGTATCCGGGCGAGCCTTCGACGTCGCTTCCGTCATCGTTGACCACACCTCGGGCCATCGCTACAAGGTTGGACCACGCCTTGTCGCGTCCAGCCACATCACCAACCGCGCAGTAGGCCGCAAGCGCACCCGTCTGCCTGATCAAGTCGGTGTTGTTCACGCCTACGCGAACGTCCACCTGACCCGATGTGCCTTTGAGCATGCGCTGGGCGTCATCGAGGGCTGCGGCTTGGATCTTCGGGTCGTTCAGGGTCTGCGCGGCGCACACGAGGGTTTCCGTGCGCAGGCCGCCATATATAGAGGAGTCCACCCAGGCACCACGGGCACCCTGATGATCGTCAATCCAGTAGTAGAGCAGCTGCCGGAAACGATCAACCATCGCTTGGTTCTGCGTGGAGACGCCTCGGAACAACAGCGGCAGCGCCCAGTTCAACGAGTTGGCGTGACGATCGCCGGATGTGTCGGTTCCCGGTTGCGGCTTCCAGTCGGGGTGCTCGCTCAGCAGGTAGATGCCGCCCTGCCCGGTATCGGCCCGTCCCGCCATCAGTGCCTCGGCTTTGGCCGCGGAGCCCGTCACCGCGGAGGCGCCGAACAATGTCGTGCACCAGGAGCCAATCGATGTGGGCATGCCTTCTGCACGTGCTGTGGGCGCACCTGCAGTAGCCAGCACGAGGCTCAGAGCACACGCGACAACGCCAACGGCAACCACCATGACGCCGGCCGAAGGCGCGCCGCGACGTCGAGAACAATCATTGAGGGAAGACATCCTGACCATCATCACCCGGCGAGGCTCCGGGAACCAAACCGGCTCGCGGCCACATCCGGTGCGAGTGCATCATGGTGCTTGAACGTCAGCGGCCAAGGTGTCGACTCGGGCGTGCGCGGCCTGCATGGACGGTGACGCTGGGCCAAGAATTTTGGCCAGCGTTGCCAGTATCCCCGCGACCGCCGGTCGCGTCACGGCCAAGGGCAGGTCCGGCACACCGAGCATGCGTCGATGTTCTTGCGGCAGTGTGGACACTGCGCCAGCAAAGAGCACCGCGTAGGCAGGGCGACCAGCCAGCGGCACCGGCACATTGCGAATGAAACGCGCGGTTTCTCGGGCAGCGACATCTCCACGCAACTGGGGTCCATAGTCCGAGATCTGGTTGCGCAGTTCCGCAACCGACCGTGGCGGATTGTCGACCCCAACAAGTTCTCCTGCCGTGGCCCATTCGCGCACATAAGCGTCTTCGCCACCGGGGATGCCGCCGCCCCACACGCGATGGGTGGCAAGAAAGGAATCTGTGAACGCGATGTGCACCCATCGCAAGAGGTCAGGATCGGACGCGGCGTAGGCACGTTGCCCTGTCTCTGACGCATAGGTGCCGACCACGCGCCGATGCATTCCGCGGACGCGTGCGCATTCGCGGTCAGCCGCGGCCTTATCGCCAAACGTGACCACGGTGAGCCACTGCGTCGTGCCCGCCAATCGACCCATGGCGTCGTCCTGATACCTCGAGTGCTGTTGAACGCCGGCCAGGGCACCCGGATGCAGCGCCTGCATCAGAAGCGCGCGAATGCCACCGACCAGGGTGGGGAGGGAACCGTGCACAGCCCACGCTGCCGACTCCGGCCCGAAATATCCCTCGTCCGATCCAGTGGCCATGTCGCGCACCCATGCGGGTGCTCCGCTGGGGTCACCGGACACCATTCGCCGAAAACCCGACGCCACTCGATCTCGGAGCCCATCCACCATCAGCACCCCCCCACTGTGCCAACAGGAGGCCCGTCGCGCACATCGGGCCTACCCGCGTAGGGCGTCCCCCGCCAGACTCGCGACGACCGGGACGACCCCGAGCAGAAGGTAGGCCGGCAGAAAGCAGGCGGCCAGCGGTCCTACCGCACGGACACCGGCACCCCGAGCTGCGACCTGCACATCGCGCGTGCGCGCCTGTCGGAGGTCGTCAGCCACACCCGACAGGACATCAGACAGGGGTGAGCCTGATCGAGCAGAACGTGCCATCGCTTCTGCCACGGGAGCCCACGGGGATCGCTCTCCCAGCGAGCCCCAGGCGTCCGCAGGCGGGCACCCGAGTCGCAGTGCAGCGGACACCGCGGTGAGGGTGGTGGACGCAGGTTCAGGGACAGCGGTCGACACGATCTGCACACTGCTGATGACGTCGACTCCCGAGGACAGCAGCGAGGACAGGAGGTCGGTGGACTCCGCCACCAGTCGAAGATCGTGCGGAGTGCGTCGACTGCGCCGCATCGCGCGCCAACGCCACCATCGACTGCTCGACACATGTCCCGCCCTGGGACTACCACCGGAACGAGCATTCAGAGATGTGAGTCGGGTGGCGGCCACGGCGGGAACAAGTAGACCGACGGCACTCGCCATCAGGAATGCCGCTAGGACAACTCTCACAGCAGTGCCTCCACCCGCGCCACGATGCGAGACGTCCACCAGGTTCCCGTCATCGCGAGACCAATGCCGCCGACCATGCATACCCACCCTGGCCGAGAGCCTGTGAGCCATTGAAGGGGTTGTGCACCCATGACCATGCCCAAGGCAACTCCGATCACCGGGAGGAGGGCAAGCACGCGGGCCGTGGCTCGCGGACCGGCAAGCTCTGCAGCCATGCTTGCCCGTGCCGCCTGTGCTGCGCGCGCTCCCGTGGCAATGCGAGCAACAGCGTCGGATAAGGCCGCTCCGTGCTGCACTGACGCCTGCCAGCACACCGCGAGAGACATCAACGGTCCCTGACCTGCAGCGTCAGCCCGCAGTGCCGTCGCAACATCCCCACCATTGACCGCCGCTCGCGCGGCAGCGGGCCAGGCGCAGGGAGTGCCGGCCGCGTAGATCAGGGCACGCTCGGGTGGCTGCCCCGCACGCAATTCGGCAACCAAGGAGGTAAGCGCCTGCACCTGTCTGTGCTGGGCATGCTCTCGACGACGCCCCGCCCACGGACCGAACTGACTGCGCTGAATCGCCGCGACCAATCGCACGAAAGCGTCTCGCGGCTCGCCCGAAGTGATGCGACAGAGTCGATCGTGATGTGGCGGAGCCACCAGAATCCACACACTGAGCGCGGCCGCGATCGCCGCGATCGCCGTGACGACTATCACCTACGACTCTGCTCGATGAGACGCTGCCACTGCTCATGGGCTTGACCGGGTTCCAATGCGCCGCCACGCCGAATCCAGGCCGGCTCGAATGACGATGACCCATCAGATTTTATGCGGAGCACATTGATGCTCTCAATGACGCGTCGTCCGGATTCACGCGCGACGTGCACGACAACGCTGAGCCCTGACGTGATCAGTGCATGAATGCTGAGTCGATCCACGCTCGCCAAAAGTCCGAGTGCCTCGAGCCGCGCAGGCACATCACTTGCCGAGTTGGCGTGCACCGTGCCCGCACTGCCTTCGTGGCCGGTATTAAGCGCAATCAGCAGGTCCAGGACTTCTGCGCCGCGTACCTCGCCCACCACGATGCGGTCAGGCCTCATGCGCAACGCCTGCCGGACCAGATCACGCAGGGGCACAGCCCCGGCCCCTTCCGCGTTGGGTTGACGGGATTGCAACCGCACTATCTGTGGGTGTGCCGGGTGGAGTTCGGTGGAATCCTCGACGATCACCGTGCGCTGCGCGCTGTCGATCAGCCCCAGTAGACAGTTCAGGATCGTCGTCTTGCCGGCACCTGTGCCACCGCTGATGAGAAATGACGCACGCGAGGCGATGAGGGACTCCAACACCTTCGCCCCGAGCGGGTCGACGGTGCCTCGTTCCACGAGGTCCGCCAGCGACATCGCCTGTCCTGCCGGCTTGCGCAGGCTCACCAGTGTGCAACCGACGGCGATCGGAGGAAGCACAGCATGCAGTCGAGTGCCATCGCGGAGGCGGGCATCGACCGTGGGGGCAGCGTCGTCGAGTCGCCTGCCGACCGAGGAAGCCAAGCGCTGCGCCAGGAGGCGGATGTCGTCGACGGAGCTGAACTGCACGGACGTCAACTCAAGCCCGTGGCCGCGGTCAACACACACGTCATGGGGCCCATTGACGATGACGTCCGTGACGTCGGGGTCATCCAAAAGAGACTGCAGCGGGCCCGCACCCACCAGGTCGTCGCGAAGGGCCTGCACGAGCTCCAATGCCGCAAGATCCCCGACGACCACACCTTCGTGCCGAAGCGCCTGAGCAACGCTCGCCAATGTGGCCTCCCGGCCGTCAAGTGACAGACGTGTGCGCACTCGTTCGAGCAACATCACGCGACCCGAGCTGCCGAGACACCGACAGCGTCAAGAACAGCCGAACACGCTCGAGCGAAGTGATCACGTGCGATGGGAATCACCCCGTCGTCCGCGCGGTTGGCCAATGTGCGCTGCCACGGGAGACTCGCCGTGACGGATTGCCCCAGGGCATGGGCGACGACATTGTCCGCAAGACCACCGCCATCGGCACGTATGAGGATCTGGAAGTGATCGTCCGGCCATGTGCCGATGACATGCGTCGCTGCAATGACAGCCCGGGTGTGATTGGGCACGACGAGGAGGCGGTCGTGGGACCTGGGCATCACGGACGGCAGAAGAGCGGATCGGGCAGGAACATCGATCATCACCAGATCGAAGCCGCGAACTCCGGCGTCGAGCACCGCGCCAAGGACGTCAGCGTCAATGTGGGGTTGATGTTCACGGGCCGCTGACAACAGGAAGACCCCGTTGCTGCACGGCAGAGCCGATGCCAGGGCACCTGCGTTGATGCGTCCGTGTGCCTGTGTGAGGTCAGGCCATCGGGCACCGCCGAGGTTCTCCGCCCCCAGCAGCAGATCCAGGCCGCCTCCGCACGGATCCACATCCACGAGCAAGACCCGATGCTGCTTGGCCGCAAGCAACGCCAGGGACACCGCAAGCGTCGATGCACCTGCTCCGCCCACGGCACCGGTCACCATGACGACACGGCCGTTGCGCGACGGTCCCTCGCCACCTTCGGCCAAGCGTCCAATCAGCCAACGCTCGGCTTCCGGGAGGCAGGCCACGTGCTCCGCCCCTACCTGCACGGCAACTCGCCACGCCTCTGGGTCGTCATCGCGGCTCACCACAAGAATGCCATCGCGCCTGTCGCGTTGTGCGCCATCGCGTCGTGCGAGATCACGTGACAGTACAAGGGCATTGGGCATGTCCAGCACGATGAGTGGTGCAGCGCGCCACATTCGGGCTGCTGCCTCCGCATCCGGAGCCACATGCAGCTCAACGCCTGCGGCAGCCGCGAGGCGCAGCAGGTCATCAGTGAGAGAGGTGTCGCTGGTGACCAGCAGGGGTCGAGGTGCAGCCATGGGGTCTCCCGTCGTTGTCCCGGAGACCCTGCCTTCCCACCCCCTCGTGCACCAGACACGATGGCTGCGCTGTGGGCTCAAGACCGCGTCGTCGTTGGCTGTGGACGCGAACGCGGGGTAGCGTCAAGGTATGAGCAGCGCCGTGAATCCGGTCGGGCGTCCCGCTGCCTTCTTCGATCTGGACAAGACCATCTTGGCTCGATCAAGTTCCTTCGCCTTCGCCCGCCCGTTTTATCGCGAGGGCTTGATCGGACGCAGCGATGTTGTCCGCAGCGCCTACGCCCAGTTCATCTACCTAGCCTCGGGCGCTGACCATCAACAGATGGAGTCGATGCGCGAATACATGTCAAACCTTGTGACCGGGTGGGAAGTCGACAAGGTACAGGCCATCGTCAACGAGACGCTGGACGAGATTGTCGACCCGATCGTTTTTGAAGAGGCGTTCGAACTCATCGAACAGCACAAGGCCGCCGGCCGTGACGTCATCATTATTTCGTCATCCGGCACCGACATCGTCGAGCCCATTGGCACTCGCCTCGGCGCCGACCTCTCGATCGGCACGCAGGTCGCCATCGACAATGGGCGATACACGGGCGAGATCGTGTTCTACGCGTACGGCGAGGGCAAAGCACAAGCCATGCGCGAATTGGCAACGGAGCGCGGCTACGACCTCTCTCGCTCGTACGCCTACAGCGATTCGTACACCGACCTGCCCATGTTGGCGGCCGTCGGGTACCCCACAGCTGTCAACCCCGATTCAGAGTTGCGCAAGGCCGCTCATGAACGCGGATGGCCCATTCGAGATTTTGCGAAGCCGGTGGCGCTCAAAGTTCGTCAGGCACGACGCACGGCGGTTGCCGCTAGCGCCGGGGTCGCGCTTGCCAGCGTGGCGCTCGGGATCACCTGGTACGCACGACGGCGCATGCTTCGCGGCGCCTAGCCCGAGGTCACCACGACCGCGCGCGCGCCTGCCGCTAGGGCAGTGGAATGCCACACCAAGAACTGCGACATACCCTCGGACGTCCCCGACGCGTAGGAACGCAGCGCACTGACATACGATGAGCGTCCCAATTCCAGGTATCCGTGCTCGGGAATACTGAACAGTGATGGATCCACGCCGCGCTCAGCCAGCACCAGTCGCACTACCGCGCGCGCCACGAGGCCCGAACCCCATCGAAATGGCCGGAGCACCGCGAGCTCGCCATGGGCGATCGCCGCAACCACCAGCGCCGGCGCTGTCGTGGGAGTCGTCAGGATGTCGGTCAGCAGCGACAGGCGGGAGGCCACGTTCGCTGCCGTCGGCAGATTCCCCAGGAGCAACGGATCATCGGCGGAGTCGTCGCGCCTGGGCCTGCCGAGCTGGTCCGGCTCACACATTCCCACCGCGGTAAGGGCGTGCAGGTGAGCCAAGACCTGCAAGGGCGCTCTGCCGAAGGCCTCCACCTGTCCGGGCACCGCCGCCGTCACACGTTCAGCCGCCTCGAGGACCCGTCCCATCGGCGAATCGTCCGCCACTGCCACGTCTGCCCCGTCGATCGCCGCAGAGTCGCGCGCGCCCCGTACCCGAGAGTCCGCGGCCACGTCGGCGGCGGCCGACCGTATGTCGCGACGCCAGAGCAGCGCATCAATCTCCGTTCGCGCCGCATCGCAGGCGGCCTGCACATCCCGCAGCCCAGAAAGTGCCGCGAGTGCGTCCAGAGTCATGCGGCGACCGTAGTCCAGCCGGTAGCGTCCCTCTCCTCGAAAGGAGCGGCATGAGCGACTTGGAAAACCTGCTGCACGAGACCCGAACTTTTGCACCCCCCCCAGAATTCGCGGCCGCCGCGGTGGGCCAGCCATCGTTGTTCGCCGACGCCGCGACGGACCGGCTGGCCTTCTGGGCCGACCAAGCCCGCACTCTGTCGTGGGAGACCGACTTCACGCAGGTGCTCGACTGGTCGGATGCCCCCTTCGCGCGATGGTTCGTGGGCGGCAAGCTCAATGTGGCCTACAACTGCGTCGACCGGCACGTCGAGGACGGCTACGGGGATCAAGTGGCCCTTCGTTTCGAGGGCGAGCCGGGCGATCGTCGGGACCTGACATATCGCGATCTGCAGCGCGAGGTGTCCAAGGCGGCCCACGGCTTGACCGAGCTGGGGGTTGGCGCAGGGGATCGAGTAGCGATCTACCTGCCCATGATTCCGGAGGCGGTCATCGCGATGCTGGCCTGCGCTCGCATCGGTGCGCCTCACTCGGTGGTCTTTGCTGGCTTCAGCGCCGAGGCTCTACGCAGCCGCATCGACGATGCACAGGCCACACTGGTCATCACCGCAGACGGTCAGAACCGACGCGGTTCTGTCATGCCCCTCAAGCCCGCTGTTGATGACGCTGTCGCGAACACACCGAGTGTCAGTCACGTTCTGGTCGTCAAGCGAACCGGAAATGATGTCGCGTGGACCGAAGGCCGCGACGTCTGGTGGCATGACCTCGTCGAGCGCCAGTCCGACACGCACTCGCCACAAGCGTTCGACAGTGAGCACCCGCTGTTCATCCTGTACACGTCCGGCACCACGGGCAAGCCCAAGGGAATCCTGCATACTTCGGGCGGCTACCTGACCCAGACATCGTTCACACATCGCAACGTGTTCGACCTCAAGCCCGAGACCGACATCTTCTGGTGCACAGCAGACATTGGTTGGGTCACCGGCCACTCCTACATCGTGTACGGACCCCTGGCCAACCGCGTCACGCAGGTGATCTACGAGGGCACACCTGACACGCCCGGCCGCGATCGCTTCTGGGACATCATTGAGCGACACCGGGTGACCATTTTGTACACGGCGCCTACCGCTATTCGAACCTTCATGAAGTGGGGCGACGACCTCCCGAAGTCGCATGACCTGTCGTCGTTGCGGCTCCTCGGCTCGGTCGGCGAACCGATCAACCCTGAGGCGTGGATGTGGTACCGCGCCGTGATCGGCGGGGACCGCTGTCCGATCGTCGACACGTGGTGGCAGACCGAGACGGGCGCCATGATGATCTCGCCACTTCCGGGCGTGACCACCTGCAAACCCGGATCGGCCATGGGAGCCCTTCCCGGAATCGGCATTGCGGTCGTGAATGACGAGGGCATTCCGGTGGCGAACGGCCATGGCGGCTACCTGGTCTTGACCGAGCCGTGGCCGGCCATGCTCCGCGGTATCTGGGGTGACAACGATCGCTATGTCGAGACGTACTGGTCTCGTTGGCCGCAGTACTACTTCGCGGGTGACGGTGCCAAGCTCGACGAGGAAGGTGCCATTTGGCTTCTGGGCCGAGTTGACGACGTCATGAACGTGTCGGGTCATCGCATCTCCACCACCGAGGTGGAATCCGCCTTGGTCTCGCATCCTCACGTTGCCGAAGCGGCCGTGGTGGGGGCCGCAGACGAGACAACAGGGCAAGGCATAGTCGCGTTCGTCATCCTTCGCGGTGGCATCGACAATGCCGACGGCGACATGCTGGTAGCCGAGCTACGCAATCACGTCGCCAAGGAGATCGGTCCCATCGCCAAGCCTCGGCAGATCATGGTGGTGCCCGAGCTGCCCAAGACTCGTAGCGGCAAGATCATGCGCCGTCTCCTGCGCGATGTCGCCGAGCACCGGGCCCTTGGTGATGCGACAACTCTCGCCGACCCGGCGGTCATGGCGCTCATCACCGAGGGACTGGCGACAGCGGCACCTGAGGACTGACCGCCCCTTAGCCTTGCCCCATGGCTGAGCGCACGGTCTTCCTCGGAAGGCTCCCGCGACGTGAGCGCGGCTGGGTCACCGAGCAGTTGCGCAATGAGACTGTCGGTGGCGCACTCCTTCTCATCGCTGCCGTCTTCGCACTCATCTGGTCCAACTCGCGCTGGTCCACCGGCTATAGCGACCTCGCTTCGCTCGAAGTCGGGCCCTCCGCCATCGGCCTTCACCTCTCACTGGAAACCTGGGCGGCCGATGCACTGCTGGCGATGTTCTTCTTCGTCGTCGGCCTCGAACTCAAGCACGAACTCGTCGTCGGATCGCTGTCACGCGCACGCGAGGCCGTGGTGCCGGTTGCGGCCGCACTGGGTGGCATGGCCCTTCCTGCGGTGATCTACACCGTGGTTAACACCACGATGGCCGATGGTCAGCCGCGTGGCTGGGGTATCCCGATGGCGACCGACATTGCCTTCGCTCTCGCCGTCTTGGCGATCGTCGGACGGCGCCTTCCCATTGCACTTCGCGCCTTTCTCTTGACACTGGCCGTGGTCGACGACCTCGGCGCGATCACCGTCATCGCTGTGTTCTATTCGCACGGCATCCACCTGTGGTGGCTGGTGGGTGCAATCGCACTCTTCGTTGCCTACGCGATCGCACAGCGCCTTCGCCTTCGCACCCCGCTTCTGTACGTGCCACTGGGCTTGCTTGCCTGGTACTGCCTTTTCCAGAGCGGCGTCCATGCCACGATCGCCGGAGTGGTGCTTGGCTTGTTGACCCGCGTCAAGACAGATCCGGGCGAGAAGATTTCACCGGTCGATCGGCTGTCTCACCTTCTGCATCCGTTGAGTGCCGGCGTATGTGTGCCGCTCTTCGCGTTCTTCGCCGCAGGGGTCAACGTGCGTTCGATCGGGCTTCTCACCGCCTTCACCACACCGGTAGCAATCGGAATCATCGCGGGCCTCGTGATAGGAAAGCCGATCGGCGTGCTCTCAGCGTCGTGGGCGACCGCCAGATTCACGAAGGCACGCCTATCGGTCGATCTGCGATGGCGCGACGTATTCGCGGTGGGACTGTTGGCCGGCATCGGATTCACCGTCGCTCTCCTCATCGCCGGCTTGGCCTTCCCTGATCAAGGAGTCATGCTTGATTCGGCCAAGGCCTCCGTGCTGGCAGCGTCGGTTGTTGCAGCATTGATCGCAACCGTGGCCCTACGCAGTCGCAACCGTCATTACGCCGCACTCCACGACCGCGAGGAGGTCGACCCCCTCGACAGTGACGGTCCGGCCTAGCACAGGCGCCTCGTGCCGCTAACCTGAACTCATTGCCCCCTGGAGGAACTCATGCCCCCTGAGCCCGAGCCGAGCATCAGCACGCTGCTGGGTCGCGCCGTCTCCGACGCCAAGCGCTTGGCCTCGGCTCAGGTAGCACTGACCAAGACCGAGCTGAACCAGACGAGAGGCAAACTGGCCGCCGGCAGTATCAGCGGCATCGCCGCCTTGGGGATGATCATCCTCGGCACCATTTTCCTGCTGTTCACCGTCGTGTATGTCCTGGTGCAAGTGGGACTGCCCGCGTGGGCGGCCTTCCTGATTGTCACAGCGCTGCTGTTCCTTGGCGCCGCCGCGTGCCTGCTCATCGCCAAGCGCAGTTTTGAATCCATCCAGGGGCCGACCCTCGCCAAGGCGGAGTTCGAGAAGACCAGGCAGGCGTTCGGTGGTCGGCGCGATGACGGAGCGTCGGCGTCCTAGTGCACCTACCTGACCCAGAGTCCGTGATCCGGGCTGCCGGGCCGTGGCAGCATCGGGGTGTCTCTGCGAACGGCGCCCGCTTCCACGTCGCCGAAGCGGGCGAGGGACCTGCGGTTCTGCTGCTTCACGGCTTTCCCACGTTCTGGTGGACGTGGCGACATCACATCGCGGCACTTGCCGACGCCGGCTACCGCGCCATCGCCATGGACCTGCGCGGCTACGGCGGAAGTGATCACACACCGCACGGCTACGACCCTCGCACGTTGTCCACTGACGCGGGCTCAGTCCTGAGATCACTCGGCATCTCGCATGCAACCGTCGTCGGACACGGCTGGGGCGGAGTGGCCGCATGGACTCTTGCTGTCCTGGAGCCTGATCTGGTCAGGGGAATCGTGCCAGTGTCGGCGCCACACCCGCGTCACCTACGCCATGCCCTGCTGTCGAACCGACGACAGCGTCGTGCAATGAGCTACGTCGCGGGTTTTCAACCTCCATTTCTTCCCGAGCGCAGGTTGCGGAGCGATCAAGGGGCTCGCATCGGAGAGCTGATGCGTGGGTGGTCGCATCAGCACTCGTGGCTGGATGGCGAAGTCGAGGCGACGTATCGCGGCGCGTTCGTCCGGTGGCCCACTCCCCACACGTCCATCGAATACCACCGTTGGGCAGCGAGATCGGTGATCCGAACCGACGGGCTGTCGTACATGTCATTGATGCAAACCCCGATCACCACCGATGTGCTCACCGTGCAGGGTCGACTGGACCCGATGGTGTTGGCGTCCACACACGCGGGCACCGGCGAATTCATTCACGCCGATCACCAGCATGTGGAACTGGAATGCGGCCACTTCCCCCACGAGGAAGTGCCACAGGAGTTCGGCGACGTGCTGCTGTCGTGGTTGGCCCGACGGTGACGCGTCCGCGCGACCGACTCGGACGACCGCTCGCGCCAGGCGATCCCGGCGCAGTGCCGGGGCTTGATCCCGATCTCACGCTCGACGACGCACTCGCCTGGGCCATGACCCTGGAATTCATCGACCAGGATCTGCCCTTTCATGCGCACGAAGTGTGCGAGGCGCGCTGGCGGCAGTGTCCCGAGGCCGCGCGCTTGACATGGCAGGCCCTCGCGCAATGGGGAGCGGCTTTGACCCATGAAGCTCGCGGTCACTCCGACAGGGCCGCTCGTGTTGCCGCAAAGGCACTGGTGACCTTGGCAGCCGCACCTTCGATCCCTGAGCCCGTCGACGTCGAGCGAGTGCGGCGGTCGTGCCGACTGCTTATTCCTTGATGTGACACGAACCAGCTGCGACTGGCGTGATTAACTCCGGCGCACGTGCGATCGGACCGGTGAGGGCAGCGGTCGTGAGGGCGTAACCGGTGTCGTCTTGCACATCCGCCCCGAACACCATGCCCAGCACGAATCCCTGCGGCGTGAGGAGTGGTCCGCCTGAGTCCCCCGGCTTGATGTTCGCCCGCAGTGAATACACCGAGCGCGTGGCATCGCCTTGTCCGTAGATGTCTTGAGCATGAAGATCCAGCGCTGCTCGGATGCGCGCCGGTACCGCGTGGAACGGACCGCCGTTGGGGAATCCTGCGACAACAGCACTGTCATCGGTCGACGCCACCTGTGACTCAATGCCCAGTGGCGTCGACGGCAGGCCAGGCACGGACAATATCGCCACATCCTGGCTCGAATCGAAGAGCACAACTTCGGCCACGAACTGCTGCCCGCCGATATGGATCTCCACGAAGGGAGCCTGAACCCCTGCCACCACGTGCGCGTTGGTCATGACACGCTCGGGTGCAACGACAAACCCAGTTCCGCTCACAGACCCCCCGCAGTCGGGAGCATTTCCCGAAATGCGCACTACCGATGCGCGTGCCGCTGTGACGGCGGCATCCATGCCTGTGCCGCTGGGTGCTGCCACTTCCGGTCCAGCAAGGTGTGACAGTCCATCCATCGCACTCAACAGGGTCGACGACGACACGACAGATTGAAGGCGTGAGAAGGCAGTGCGGACCTGGTCGGGTACAAGAGAGTCCAGAGTGGAAAGCACCTTGGAATGCTGGATCTGCTGAGCCACCGCTGGGTAGGGAACAAGGATGAGAATTGAGGCGAGAATCCACCCGATGATGGCAAGCGCAAATACGTTGAGAGCAGCACCACCGATGTTGTCGATGAAGCGCACCGGAGACCACTTGACCAGTGTGCGCAATTTCTTACCGATCGGATTCGCAATCGCCTGGCCCAGGACAGCCGCCACGATCACGATGAGAACGAGCGCTGGGACGCGCCACGGTGCACCTTTGGCAACCGGATCCAAGATGCCGGGAACAAAGTGCGCTGCGAGCAGTGCACCACCGATGAATCCGACGAATGACAGCAGACCTGCAACAAATCCGCGAAGCCACCCGGCCAATGCGAACACGGCAACGGCACCCAGCAGCACCCAGTCAACGATGTTCATACCGGCAGGTCCACGTACCGAGGTTCCCACGGAATGGTCAAGCCGAGGAGGTCTATCACCACAGAAATCACTCCGGCCGTGAATCCCCAGATTAAAAGGCCATGGACCTCGAACCCGGGGCCGACATAGCCGGACGGGTGTCGCACGAGACATCGTCGCGCGGGATCGGCGAGGTCGACCAAGGACACGCGATGCGTTGCCGAGACTTCGGCCGGATCCTGAGCACTCACCGCGGAAGGCCGCGCCCACCACGCCACCACCGGGGTCACCACAAAATCGGTGACAGGGATCCACAGGTCAGGGAGTCGGCCGAAGACCACGACGCCGGAGGCATCGAGTCCTGTTTCTTCAACGGCTTCCCGCACCGCGGCCGCAGCGGCATCTGCATCATCGGGGTCGAGGCGGCCACCGGGAAAGGCAGGCTGTCCGGCATGCGCGCGCATCTGGGTCGCGCGTTCGATCAGGAGCAGGTCTCGGTCGGGCCCGAACAGGACGAGCACCGCCGCGTGCACTCCTTGCCCGTGCGGGGGCACCGCCTGCGTGACCTGCTCGGCTGTTAATGACGGGACCGCATCAATCAGCGGTTGCAGCCATCCCGGTGCTGCCGTCATGGAGTCGGGGTCAATCCACCCCACTCGCGCCCACGTCATCTGCGCCCCGTGAGCTTCACAAGTGTCGCGGCGACGGCAGGGTCTGTTGGCCCTTGGCCGTAGGCCGGGCACCACCGAGCAACCGAGCAGGCGCCGCAGGCGGGTCGACGCGCATGACAGAAACGTCGCCCGTGCCAGATGACGCGGTGCGACATGACCGTCCAGTCCTTGCGTGGAAACAGCCCCATGAGGTGTGCTTCGACCTTCTCGGGGTCAACCTGAGAGGTCCAGCCGAAACGTCGTGCCAGTCGACCCACGTGGGTGTCGACGGTGACACCGGGAACACCGAAGGCATCGCCCAACACAACGTTGGCGGTCTTACGTCCCACCCCCGCGAGCGTGATCAAGTCCTGCAAGCGTGCGGGGACATCACCGGAGAAGTTGTCGCACAGTTGCTGGGCCATGCGCTGAAGGGTCTGCGCCTTGGCCCGGAAAAAACCGGTCGAGCGGATGAGGTCTTCGAGCTCGGCCCGGTCTGCTGCAGCAAGTGCGACTGCTGTCGGGAAGCGCGAGAACAACGCCGGGGTGACACCGTTGACCCGCTGGTCCGTGCTCTGGGCGCTGACGATCGTGGCCACGAGCAGTTGGAAGGGGTTCGAGAAGTCCAGCTCGCACCGAGCATCCGGGTACGTGATCCCCAATTCCTTCACGATCGCCCGGGCTCGGCGCTTGGTTCGCACCTCATCCTCGGGCACCTCCATACCGCCACCCTAGGCGGATCGAGCTGACCTGCCTGACGTCAGAGCACGGCCATGCGACACAATGAGACCGACCACCAAGGAGGCGACATGGACGAGGTGTTCTTGCAGGCGCCCCTGTTTGCTGCGCTGGACGCTGAGGGCGCGTCGGCACTGCGCGCCTCCCTCACCGAAACCGAAGTCCTCAAGGGCAACGTGCTCTTCGCCGAAGGCGAGCCCGGTGACCGCATGTACGTGATTCTCGAAGGCAAGGTCAAGCTTGGCCAGACCTCAGGGGATGGACGCGAATCTCTCTTGGCGGTACTGGGGCCCGGTGAGATGTTCGGCGAATTGAGCTTGTTCGATCCCGGCGCCCGCACGTCGACGGCCACGGCACTCACCGACGCGATGGTCCTGGGGCTTGGGCATCAGCAATTGCGCCCGTGGCTGGCGGGTCGGCCGGAGGTTGCCGAGGCATTGCTGCAGGCCTTGGCCCGCCGACTGCGTCGCACCAACGAAGCTATGGCCGACCTCGTGTTCTCTGACGTTCCCGGACGTGTGGCCAAGGCCCTGATGGATCTTGGCGAGAAGTTCGGCACAGTCACACCCGACGGACTGATGGTCACGCACGACATGACACAGGAAGAAATCGCCCAGCTTGTCGGTGCATCGCGAGAGACGGTCAACAAGGCTCTCGCTGATTTTGCCCAGCGCGGATGGATTCGTCTGGAGTCCAGGCAGGTCCTGATCCTCGACGTCGAGCGCTTGGGCAAGCGGGCTCGCTAATGCGTTGAGCCCGCTCTAGGTCGTCGGCAGCCCTAGATATTCCAACTGCGCCTTGACGGTCACCTCGGCCGCCGGCCACACCTCACGCGGAACATCTGCGTAGAGCAACTCCACCAGCGCCGTAGCGCTCGTGACCCCTGACTCCACCGCCTCGCGCACCTGCACAAGCCTGTCTGCGCGATGCGAGAGGTAGTAGTCCAGAACATCGATGGGCTTCGCCACGACGGGGCCATGGCCGGGCAGGATCCAGTTGATGTCACCCGCTAGCGCCCGATCACGAAGACGATGCAGGCTGGTGAGGTACTGGGCGAGATTTCCGTCGGGGTAGGCGACAAGCGTGGTTCCGCGACCGAGCATCGTGTCACCTGTGAGCAAGGACCCCTCATCCGGAAGCAGGAAGCACACACTGTCGGAACTGTGTCCGGGGGTGGCCACGACCTCGATCACAACATCACCAACGTCGATGCGATCGCCTTCGGTGAGTCCCTGGCTACCGAGACGATGCGCCGGATCGAGCGCCCGCACACCGACTCCGAGGGACTGAGCGAACTCCACCGCCGCCTCCGCATGGTCGATGTGCCCGTGGGTCAACAGGATCTCCCCGATGCGCGCATTGCCCGCGGCCTCACGGATCGCGGCGAGGTGCGCCTCCACCAACGGGCCCGGATCGATCACCATCGCATGGCTTCCCGACGAGACCACCCACGTATTGGTGCCATCAAGCGTGTATGGCGACGCATTGGGGGCAAGCACGCAGGTCACGGTTGTGGTGACTGACCCGCCGTGCCACGGGCCGTCGCCCAGTGGAAGCACGTGACCGCTCATGTGATGTCTTCGTGGATAGGCGCACCGTCGGTCTCCATGACATCGGGTCCGCGCACGCCATCATCGAGGACTTCGCCCGTGCGCTCGTTGACCATCATCCAGTGCACCGATCCATCTGCGTCCACGACAGGTTTCGGCATGAGCGGCAGGACGGTGAATTCGCGCGCCTGCGCCAGGAACTCCTCGACATCATTGGCGGCGGCGAGTTCCTGCAGGCGCATGATGGTGGGCGTCAACATCGTGAGGTCGCCGCGAGAATTGCGGACAAGGGCCTCTCGCGCCGAGATCCAGAAGCCGTCCACCGCTTCGGTGGTGATCGCCTCCACGTGGGTTCCTGGCGCAAGTGCGGCTACGAAGAACCGCACGTCATAGCGGCGATCCTCGATCTCGGGCGTGATCATCTGGCCGACGATGGGCAGCTGATGGACATCAATGTGCAGGACACCTTCGTCGTCGAGTGTGCCCACATCGACGCCGACTTCCTCCACAAGCTCTCTGGCCGCACATGAAAACAGGGCATCGAGTCCGGCTTCCTCTACGCTCGCTCTCCTCGCAAGTGTGGCGCGCTCGTCGGTGCCGATGCCCAGATTGATCTTTCGCTCGAAGTCGATGGGATCGACCTTGCCGCCGGGAAACACATGCATTCTGGCGGCGAATTTCATGGTGTCCGCACGACGGATGAGAAACGTCTCCAGCCCGTCTTCGCCGTCGCGCACCAGAATGACGGTGCAGGCACCGCGCGGCGCTGGGGGGACCCACTCACCGTTTGAGGACTCCAGTGCCACGACCCGAGCGCGCGCTCGGTCCGAGAGGGTGCGCGGGCCAGCCACGTCTAGTCCGCGACCTCGACGATGAGTTCGACCTCCACCGGCGCGTCGAACGGCAGGACCGCCATGCCGATCGCCGATCTGGCATGGGCACCCGCGTCACCGAACGCGGCCTTGAGCACATTGCTGGCGCCGTTGACGACGACCGGCTGTTGGGTGAATGACGGATCGCTCGCCACGAAACCGACGACCTTGACCACGCGCACGATGGAGTCGACATCGACCACGGTCGAGATTGCGGCAAGTGCATTGAGCGCGCATTGCTGCGCAAGTTCGGCTGCCTGCTCTGCCGTGACGTCGGCCCCCACCTTGCCGGTCATCGGCAAGGCCCCGTCGACAAAGGGCAACTGCCCGGCGGTGAAGACCAGGTTGCCGGAGCGCACCGCTGGCACGTAGGCCGCTGCCGGTACCACCGGTGTGGGGATCGTGAGACCAAGCTCTGCGAGTCGATCTGCAACGGCACCCATGTCAGCCTCCGATTGGTCGCTTGAAGTAGGCGATCATGTTCTCAGAGTTGGGTCCGGGAACAACCTGGACCAGTTCCCAGCCATCGGTTCCCCAGGTATCGAGAATCTGCTTGGTCGCATGGACCAGCAGCGGAACAGTCGCGTACTCCCACTTAGTCATAACCGGACCCTAGCCCGTCCGGCTGAGTCCCTCACGCGCGATTAGGCTGATGAGGTGAGGGATGCAATGACCGGGCCACTGTGGCCAGAGGTCTGTCTGCATGTGGTTTCCGGCAAGGGCGGCACCGGCAAGACCACCGTCGCCGCGGCTCTGGCGCTGGCGTTGGCTCGCGATGGCAGGCGCACCCTCCTCATGGAGGTCGAGGGTCGACAGGGCATCGCTCAGTTATTCGATGTGCCGCCCCTGCCATATGAGGAGCGCAAGGTCGCCGTCGCTCCCGGGGGTGGCGAAGTGTGGGCGCTGGCTGTCGACGCACAAGAAGCACTTCTTGACTACCTCGAGTCGTTCTACAACATGCGGCGTGCCGGCTCAGCACTTCGCAAGATGGGCGCCGTCGACTTCGCCACCACGATCGCGCCCGGCCTTCGGGATGTTCTGCTGACCGGCAAGGCCATGGAGGTCGTGCGACGACGACAGAAGAATGCGTCAGACGCCTACGACGCGGTGGTGCTCGACGCACCTCCCACGGGCCGCATCACCAAGTTCCTCAACGTCAATTCTGAGATCTCTGGCCTGGCCAAAGTGGGTCCCATTCGCAATCACGCGGATCTGGTCATGAATGTCATCGCCTCGCCGATGACGACCGTGCACCTCGTCACACTTCTCGAGGAGATGCCGGTGCAGGAGACCATCGACGGCGCTGCCGAACTTCGCGACGCTGGCCTCCCGGTCGGCGGCATCATCGTCAACATGACTCGCAACGCGCTGCTGACCGATGACCAGCTGGAATCCGCGATAGCCGGGCGCCTGCCTGTTGATGCTCTGCGGGCGTCCTTCGTCTCTGCCGGTCTGGGCACCCACGTGGATCAGGTGCTGCCCGGCCTACTCGACGAGGCTGCCGATCACGCTCACCGGGTCATGCTCGAGCGTCGCGAGCGCCAACGACTCTCAGAGCTCGACATGCCCCTGGTGGAACTGCCCTTTCTCACCGGTGGGGTTGATCTTGGCGCGCTATACACGCTGGCGCACGACCTGGTCGATGGGCGCATGGCATGACCACGTTCGATCGTGCGCCGCGCTTGCGCATCGACGACCTGCTCGCTGACCGGCGTGTCAATGTCATTGTGTGCACAGGATCCGGCGGTGTAGGAAAGACCACGACGGCGGCAGCATTGGCCCTGCGTGCTGCTGAGACGGGTCGCAAAGTGTGCGTGCTCACCATCGATCCCGCCAAACGCCTTGCGCAGGCCATGGGTCTGACAGTTCTCGACAACACGCCGCGCCTTGTGGCCGGGGTCACCAGTGAGTCCGGAGATGGCGAACTCTTCGCCATGATGCTTGACATGAAGCGGACATTCGATGAAGTCGTGGAAAGTCATGCAGATCCCATTCGCGCCCAGCAGATTCTCAGCAATCCGTTCTACCAGGCGCTGTCGTCGTCCTTTGCGGGTACGCAGGAATACATGGCGATGGAGAAGCTGGGGCAACTTCGCTCGGATCCCACCGCCTCGTGGGATCTCATCGTCGTCGACACTCCCCCGTCGCGCAGTGCACTGGACTTCCTGGATGCTCCTGCACGATTGGGTTCCTTCCTCGACGGCCGACTGATCAGGATTCTGACGGCTCCTGCCCGCGGCGCCGGACGCGGTTTGGGTCGCATCGCAGCGATGGGCTTCAGTTTCTTCTCGGGCGTCCTCGACCGCATTCTGGGAGCGCAGGTCCTCGCCGATCTCGGAACGTTCGTTGCCGCGATCGATACAACGTTCGGTGGCTTTCGCGAACGTGCCGATGCCACCTATGCGCTTCTTCAGGCGCGCGGAACCGCTTTCGTCGTCGTTGCCGCTCCCGAACGAGATGCCCTGCGCGAGGCTGCCTACTTCGTGGAGCGACTGCGCACCAATGACATGCCGTTGGCTGGACTCGTCCTGAACCGCGTGCAGACCACCCTTGCTTCAGAACTTTCGTCCGAACAAGCCATGGCTGCTGAGCAGCGTCTTCAGGAGTCAGGCAACGATCCGATGGCCGCGGCCCTTCTGGAGATTCATGCGGAGCGCATGAACCTGGCCGCTCGGCAGCACCATCTGGCTGAGCGATTCACCGCGGCACATCCCGGCGTTGCCGTCACAGCAGTGCCCGCGCTGGCCGAAGATGTGCACGATCTCGATGGATTGCGCGAAGTCGGACGGCAACTCGCCGCGAAGTAGTGCGGGGGGCGCCAGTGACGCCTAGCTGACCTTCTCTGTGGTGGTCAGGATCCGCTGGCGGGAGTACTCATCCTGCGCGGTCTGCAGCAGGTGCCGCCAGGAGGTTACGTTGGGTCGCCGACGCAGGAGTGCGCGACGCTCTCGCTCGGTGAGTCCTCCCCAGACGCCGAACTCCACGCGATTGTCGAGGGCATCGGCCAGGCACTCGGTCCGGACTACGCACCCGACGCAGATGGCTTTGGCCCTGTTTTGCGCCGCCCCCTGAACAAAGAGTGTGTCGGGGTCCGTGGTGCGGCACGCGGCCTGAACGGCCCAATCTGCATCGAATGACATCGGGATCCTTCCCTCTCGGCTCGGCGGACGTTACGCGCAACACCAGACCCCGAACAGGCTAGAAAGAACTACTTCTTTGTGACCACCTTCACGAGGTCGAGCAACCACGTCACGGCGGGCTTAGCCCGCGCAGCCGACGTACTCTGGAAGCCTCATGGCCCGCATTCCCGACTCCGGCCGCCGATCAGCGCTGCGCATCATCGCAGGGCTGACCGGCCTCGCGGTCGTATCCGGGTTGGTCGTGTCGCTGATGCTCTTCCCATTCGTCGGGGGGCTCGGCGTCATCACCAGGGACTCGATTCAGGGCTTTCAGGAGCTTCCCGCGGCGCTGAGCACACCGCCTCTTCCGCAACGGACCGAAATCCTGGCCTTTGACGGCAGTCCGATAGCAACCCTGTACTACCAAAATCGCGCAGAGGTGCCCCTCATGAGCATCTCGCCGAACATGCGTCAGGCCATCGTCGCCATCGAAGACTCGCGTTTCCTCGAACATGGCGGAGTCGATCTGCGAGGAGTACTTCGATCCGTCACTGCGAATGCCAACGCCGGTGGTGTGCAGCAGGGAAGTTCGACGCTCACCATGCAGTACGTCAAGAACGTGCTGGTGAATCAGGCTGCAACGTCCGAGGAGCTTGCGGCCGCCCGTGGCAAGAGCATCACGCGCAAGATTCGCGAAGTCCGCTACGCGATGGCGCTGGAGCAGCAGTACACCAAGGCAGACATCCTGGAGCGTTACCTGAACATCGCGTACTTCGGTGCGGGCGCCTACGGGGTCGAAGCCGCGGCTCACCGATACTTCAGTAAGGCCGCGACCGACCTGACAATTCCAGAGGCAGCCACACTCGCAGGCATCGTTCAGTCACCCACGCTCTACGACCCGCTTCGCAATCCCGACAAGAGCACGGTGCGGCGAGACATCGTGATCAAGCGGATGCAGCAGATGGGCTTCATCACGCAAGCTCAAGCCGATCAGGCAACCCAGACCCAGATGGCAGGCATGCTGCGTCCCACGACGGCGCAGAACGGTTGCACGTCGTCCTACGCACCATTCTTCTGCGACTACGTGCTGCGGGTCATCCGCACTGATCCGGCCTTTGGCGATACATCCGAGGCACGCGAGGCTTTCCTTCGTCGCGGCGGATACCGAATTCAGACCACGCTGGATCCCATTGCCCAGCAGGCCGCCTTCAACGCGATCACGTCACGCATTCCAGTGGACGATCCCAGCGGTCGAGCCGGAGCCGTCTCGATGGTCCAGCCCGGCACCGGTCAGATCATCGCGATGACTCAGAATCGGCAGTGGGGCACCGCGGGACAAGGAAACACGACCTACAACTACAACGTCAACGCCTCTATGGGCGGCACCATTGGAATGCAGGCGGGGTCCACCTTCAAGATGTTCACCCTTGCCGCTGCGATTGAGCAGGGAATCGATCCCAACGAGTACATCGATGCCTCCAACCCCAAGACGTTCGTGAATTTCACCAACTGCGAGACCGGTGCTGTGTATCCGCCCATCACGGTGCACAACTCGACGACCTCCGGAATCTTGAACATGGCACAGGCCACGGCTTATTCGACGAACACGTACTTCATGTCCATCGAAGAACGGATGGGCGTGTGTCGACCCGTGGACATCGCTGAATCCATGGGCGTCACGCTGGCGAACGGCAATCCGCTCATTCGGGTTCCCTCGTTCACGCTCGGGACGATGGAGGTTAGTCCACTGTCGATGGCCGGCGCTTACGCGACCGTCGCCAATCATGGCGTCTACTGCAAGCCCATCGCTATCGCCGCCATCATCGATCGCGATGGCAAGCGACTCCCGGTGCCCTCCGCAAACTGTCACGAGGTCATTGACCGCACGGCCGCAGACACCGTCACCAAACTTCTGAACGGGGTCATCAACGGTGACATCCCCGGACGCACCGGCGCGCCGATGGCACTGCGCGGTCGGCAAGCCGCCGGCAAGACAGGTACCACCAACGACCACGCGGCAGTGTGGTTCTGCGGCTTCACTCCTCAGCTCGCTGCAGCAGTCTGGGTGGGCGATCCCCGCGGTGGCTTCAAGTTCCCGATGCAGAACGTCACCATCAACGGGGTTCGCTATGGCCAGGTGTTCGGCAGCACCATGCCGGGGCCGATATGGCGCGACTCCATGGAAGCAGCCCTCGCCGGCAAAGACATCCTGCCCTTTGATCTTCAGACGCCCATCGTGATCAGCACGAGTGTCGCGCCATCGCCATCTGCTGGCGCACTGGAGTCACCGGGCGCTGAGGATCCGGGTGCGATCGATCCCAACAGTTCCGCTAGTGCGGATCCGAATGCCTCACCCTCGGCAGTGTCCGGAACACCCCCGGCCACACCGCCGGCCACACCGCTGCCGCCCGCGCGCTAGAGACACAGCGCTTTCCGTTGAAGCGCTAGAGGCCCAGCGCCTTCTTCACCAGTGCCGAGACTGTTCCACCGTCGGCCTTGCCCTTGATCTGCGGCTGCACAATCTTCATGACCGCACCCATGGCCTGGCCGCCGCTCACGCCGGTTGTTTCGACCTGCGCTACCGCTGCGCTCACGATGACCTCAAGGTCGGCCTCGCTGAGCTGCTCGGGCAGGTAGCCGCTGATAACACCCAGCTCATCACGTTCGCGCGTGGCCAATTCGGGCCGCTGCGCCTGGTCGTACGCCTCGGCCGCCTCCCGGCGCTTCTTGGCCTCCCGGCCCAGCACGGTCACAACATCCTCGTCACTCAGTTGACGGGCCTCCTTGCCCGCGACCTCCTCGTTCGTGATCGCCGTGAGCACCATGCGAATCGTGGCCGCGGACAGTTCGTCGCGCTGCTTGATGGCCGTGGTGAGGTCTGCCTGAAGTCGGTCCTTGAGTGCACTCATGCGGTCAGTGTGTCATCTGCGTGGGAGCATGGGGGCATGCGCGCGTCGACGGTTGCCCTGATGGGGGCTGTAGCAGCGGGGGCCGCCGCTCTCGCCTACGCCCGCTGGGAGTCAGAGCACTTCGTGTTGCGGCAGGCGACGACCCCGCTTCTCCCCGCGGGCCAGCCGCCACTGCGCATTCTCCACTTGAGCGACCTGCACTTCGTGCCCGGTCAAGTGAGCAAACAGCAGTGGGTCAGTGCCCTGTGCGAACTTCAGCCCGATGCCGTCATCGCCACCGGCGACTTCATGTCACACATGCTGGCGGTGCCACACGTGTTGGACACCCTCGAACCGCTGTTCTATGTTCCCGGTGCGTTCGTGCTCGGAAGCAACGACTACTACGCACCCAAGCCCATCAACCCGGCCACGTACCTGCTCGGCCCTTCGGGCCTGGAACCGAACCGAGCGATGCTCCCCTGGCAGGACCTCGCGGATGGTCTTGTCGACGCCGGGTGGCTTGACCTCTCCAATTCTCGAGGTGCGTTGACGGTGGACGGACGCCACGTGGATATTCGTGGAGTCGATGACCCACACATTGGTCGAGATCGCTATGACGATGTGGCAGGTGAGTTCGACGACTCTGCTGACCTGGCACTCGGCGTCACGCATGCCCCCTATCTGCGCGTCATCGATCGCATGGCCGCAGATGGAGCAGATCTCGTCCTTGCCGGTCACACCCATGGCGGACAGCTGCGCATTCCGGGACTCGGAGCACTGGTGACCAACTGCGACCTTGACCGTGCCCGCGCACGCGGCCTGTCCTCGCATGGGGATGCGGCCCTGCACGTGTCGGCAGGCTTGGGCACCTCTCCGTATGCACCATTTCGATTCGCCTGTCCGCCTGAGGCAACTCTTCTCACCGTGACCGCCCGCCCGTGAGGGGCTCATCACCCGTGGCTCAGCGAGTGCGCAACCTCCGTTAGACTCCGGCAGTCCTCCGGGGTGTAGCGCAGCTTGGTAGCGCGCTTCGTTCGGGACGAAGAGGTCGTGGGTTCGAATCCCGCCACCCCGACAGTGGGTCGGGGGCTGACGTGTGTCGGCCCCCGGCCGTCAGTTCAGGAGGCCAAGGTGGACGTTCCCGATCGTCGACCCGCACGCGGTGAACTCGGACCTGTCACCGCTGCCTACGTCGACAGGGTTGGTTGGCGTTCGATCAACCTCCACACCCACATCTCGCTCGTCAATGGTTACGTCTACATCGAGGTACCCAAGGCGGGGTGCGGCACCATGAAGTCGACGCTCGGCGGCATGGAAGCCTCTCGCATGGGTCCGGCCATGGTGACCCGCGTGCAGGATGCTCCGCACGATCGCATGGCAGCGACACCCTTCATCAAGCCCTTCCAGCTCTCTCCCGCACAACTTGAAGATGCACTTGCTGGACCGAACTTCCAGAGATTCACGGTTGTGCGCGAGCCCGCATCGCGTCTGCTGTCGGGGTACCTCGAAAAGATCCGCCAGGGACTGAAGCAGAGTGAGCCCATCGTCGAAGCTTTGCAACGCAAGAGCAAGGGACTTGTCGCCCAAGACATCACCCTGGCTCAGTTCCTTGACGTGGTGTGCGGGCAGAAGTCAGCCGACCAAGACCCACATTGGCGCCGACAGGTGGATCAGGTCGGCTTTGGTGCGATCGCCTTCGATGCAGTGATCCACTTGGAGGATCTTGATCGCAGTTGGGCACGTGTCGGTGAGCTCACCTCTACTCCCGGCCTCAAAGAGAACTTCTTCTGCAAGTTCTCCACCGGAGCAGGCAGCAAGGTCGCCGACTACTACGACGCCAGCCTCCTCACACAGGTGGCTGAGGCATACGCACAGGACTACGAGGCGTTCGGGTACTCGGTCCCCACACTCTGACGAACGCGCATTGATCGCGTGACTAGCGATCGGCCGCCACGAGGGCGGCAATCTGCACCGCATTGAGAGCGGCGCCCTTGCGCAGGTTGTCATTGCTGACGAACAGGGCCAGTCCGCGACCATCGGGCACACCGGGGTCCTGGCGAATGCGTCCGACGAAAGACGGATCGGCGCCGGCTGCCTGCAGCGGGGTAGGTACGTCGCTGAGTTCGACACCGGGTGCTTCCGACAGAAGTTGTGTCGCGCGCTGGGGTGAGATCGGACGGGCGAATTCCGCGTTGATCGACAGTGAGTGACCGGTGAATACGGGCACACGCACACAGGTGCCTGACACCAAGAGCGCCGGAATATCGAGAATCTTGCGACTCTCGTTGCGGAGCTTCTGCTCCTCGTCCGTTTCACAGGAACCATCACGTGTGAGGCTCCCTGCAAACGGAATGACATTGAAGGCGATGGGGCGCACGTACTTCTTCGGCGCAGGAAAGGTCACCGACGCGCCATCGTGGGTGAGTGAGGTGATGTCGGAGTCGATGACAGCGCGTACCTGCGAGTCAAGCTCTTCGACACCGGCTAGGCCACTGCCAGACACCGCCTGGTAGCTGGACACGATGAGTCGCGTGAGGCCTGCCTCACGGTGCAGCGGCATCAGCACCGGCATCGCCGCCATCGTCGTGCAGTTGGGATTGGCGATGATGCCCTTGCGCATCTGCGATATCGCCTGCGGGTTGACCTCGCTGACGATGAGCGGAACATCGGGATCCATGCGCCATGCGGACGAGTTGTCGATGACCACGGCGCCGGCGGCGGCAAATGTGGGTGCGAGTGCCCTGGAGGTCGATCCACCGGCCGAGAACAGGGCGATATCGATACCCGAGGGGTCTGCGATCTCCGCGTCCTCGACGAGAACCTGATCGCCGCGCCACGGCAACGTCGTGCCGGCCGATCGGGACGATGCGAAGAAGCGGATGCGGTCAATGGGCAGGCCGCTCTCCGCGAGCAACGTGCGCATCACGGCGCCCACCTGACCGGTGGCGCCCACGACGGCAACGGTCAGCGTCATCGGCCCGAGCCGCCGTACACCACGGCCTCACCGTCGGCGTCCAAACCGAAAGCGGTGTGAAGAGCCTGCACTGCCTTCTTGGCATCCTCGGAGTCGGTGACGACAGAGATGCGGATCTCTGAGGTGGAGATCATCTCGACGTTGATACCGGCGCTTGCCAGTGCTTCGAAGAATGTTGCGGAAACTCCGGGGTGCGACCGCATGCCGGCACCCACAAGCGACACCTTGGCGATCTGCACATCCACCAGCAGGTCCTCGTACTGAATGTTGTGCTTCTGCTCCTGCAACGCCTGCATGGCAGCCGGGGCACTGCCCTGGGGACAGGTGAAGGTCACGTCGGTGCGTCCGGTCGACGCAGCGGACGTGTTCTGCACGATCATGTCGACATTGATGTTGGCCTGCGCTAGGGCTTTGAAGATCTGCGCGGCCTCGCCCGGCTTGTCAGGGACACCGACCACGATGATCTTGGCGTCATTCACGTCGGCGGCGACGCCGGAGATGATCGGCTGCTCCATGGCTTTTCCTTCGGATACGGCTTTCGCAATGGCCATCGGGGACATGACATACGTGCCCTCGTTCTGGGTGAACGAAGATCGAACATGAATCGGTAGATCGAAACGGCGGGCGTACTCAACGCAGCGCAGGTGCAGGACCTTGGCGCCGACTGCAGCAAGTTCGAGCATTTCCTCGTAGGTGATGTAGGGGACCTTGCGCGCCCTGGACACCACTCGCGGATCTGCGCTGAAGACGCCGTCGACATCGGTGTAGATCTCGCACACCGAAGCCTTGAGAGCAGCCGCCAGCGCAACCGCAGTTGTGTCAGATCCTCCGCGCCCGAGCGTGGTGATGTCCTTGGTGTCGAGGGCGACACCTTGGAAGCCGGCCACGATCGGGATCGCCCCTTGATCGATGGCTTCTTGAATGCGATCGGGGGTCACATCAATGATGCGTGCAGCGCCGTGGGCCGAATCCGTGATCAGGCCTGCCTGTGACCCGGTGTACGACCGAGCCTCCGCTCCGAGGTCATTGATGGCCATGGCCACGAGTGCCATGGAGATTCGCTCACCGGCGGTGAGCAGCATGTCCATCTCGCGGCCGGGTGGGTTGTCCGAGACCTGCTCCGCAAGGTCAAGAAGCTCATCGGTGGTGTCGCCCATGGCCGACACCACGATCACGACCTGGTGGCCAGCATTCTTGGTATCGACGATCCGGCGGGCGACGCGCTTGATGGCATCCGCATCAGCGACGCTCGAACCGCCGTATTTCTGGACGATGAGTGACACAGGCACGGAGTCTATCTGTTGTCGCGCAGGCTCTTTGCCGCAGTCAGGGCCGCGGAGGCTCAACTCGACGCCGACCTTCGAAGGCGCGTCCAAGAGTTACCTCATCGGCATATTCGAGGTCGCCTCCGACGGGTAATCCACTCGCTAGACGCGAGACTGCGATGCCCAAGGGGCCGATCATGCGGGCCAGGTAGGTGGCCGTCGCCTCGCCCTCAAGGTTGGGATCAGTGGCCAGGATGACCTCGACAAGGGAGCCGTCAGCGAGGCGCGCAATCAGTTCGCGGATCCGCAGATCATCAGGGCCGATGCCGTCAATCGGACTGATCGCGCCGCCGAGCACGTGATAACGCCCACGAAATTCACGCGTCTTTTCAATCGCAATGACGTCCTTTGATTCTTCGACCACACACAGCACCGTGAGGTCACGACGTGGGTCACGGCAGATGCGGCACTGGTCTTCTTCGGCAACGTTGCCGCAGATGCTGCAGAAGCGCACACGCTGCTTGACCTCGCGGATGGCTTCCACAAGCCGCTGTACATCATCAGGATCTGTACCCAGGATATGAAAGGCAATGCGCTGTGCGCTCTTGGGACCGATTCCAGGCAGGCGACCGAGCTCATCGATGAGGTCTTGAACTACTCCTTCGTACATCAGCGCTCGATCTCACCGATCTGCGTGGCACCGAAATCGCTGAGGGCCAGATCCACGCCACTGCTGGTGATGACATCGGTGTCGTCCAGGCTCGGCGTGTCCGGTTCATCAGTCTGCACCGCCGATGTGGCTAACGGTCCCACGCGATCTGGAGCCAGAACGACGTCAATGCGTACGTCAACCTGCATGACGTCAATGACAGCCTGTCGCAGCCTCTCATCGTGCTTGCTGCTGGAGATGTTGGAGAGCTTGCCGGGTTCGCCCACGGCAATCGCAAGTGCGCCTGCGCTGATCGAAACCGGTCGGGCCGACTCAAAAAGTACCCAGGCCACGCGTGAGTCGAGTTTGAGGGCTTCGAGCACCGCAGGCCACATCGACACGAACTGGTCAAGATCACCGACGGCCTGTGGCGCTGCGGGAGCGCCGTGGGCGGCGGGCGCCGATGCAGGTTCGGGGTCTGCCGCCCTACCCGGTCGCGGCTTCTTGGGAGGCGTCGGAAGATCTCCGCTCGTCGCCCGTGCGGGAGCGGCCGGCTGGGCTGCAGGTTGCGCAACCGGCTCCGCTGCCGGTTGCACCGGGTTGTGGGCAGCGGGTTGAACGACGGGGTGAACTGCAACCGGTCCTGGCGCAGCCGTGGGATGCGCCGGACCGCTGGCGACCCTGCGCTCAAGCTGATCCATCTGTGCACGCAGACCTGTGATGTCTGCGTCGACAGCGGGCAGTAACAGGCGCGCGGCCATGAGTTCAAGGTGCAGGCGCGGCGCGGTGGCATTGCGTAGGCCGCTTACCGTGGCACTGGCGATATCTGCCGCACGGGTGAGCTCAACCATCCCGAATCGCTCCGATTGTGCGACTTCGCGGGCCACCTCATCTTCAGGGGCATCGATGAGGTCGAGTGCATCGGGGACGTTCTTCAGGACGATCAGGTCTCGGAACCGACCAAGAAGGTCGGTGACGAACGTACGCGGATCGTGACCGGCATCAATCACGCGGTCGATGACGCGGAAGAGTGCGCCACCGTCCTGCTGCAGGAGTGCCTCGATCGTCTCATCGAGCAAGATGCGGTCTGTGACGCCGAGTTGGGAAACAGTGTCGGCATACGTGACGCCTTCGGGTCCAGATCCCGCGATCACCTGGCCAAGAATCGACATGCTGTCTCGCACGCTGCCCTCGCCCGCGCGTGCAATGAGCGCAAGCGCCTTGGAGTCCGCGGCAACTCCTTCACGTTCGCACACGTCTGCCAGGTGCTGCTGAAGCAGCCGAACCGGCACGAGGCGAAACGTGTAGTTATGGGTGCGCGACCTGATGGTCGGCAGAACCTTGTCCGCTTCGGTCGTCGCGAAGATGAACCGCACATGCGGCGGAGGCTCTTCGACGAGCTTGAGCAGCGCATTGAAGCCCGCGTTGGTGACCATGTGTGCTTCGTCAATGATGAAAATCTTGTACCTCGATGCCACGGGCGCGAACATCGCACGCTCACGCAGCTCGCGGGTGTCTTCGACCTTGCCGTGCGAGGCCGCGTCGAGCTCGATCACATCGATGGATCCCGGTCCGTTTGCGGCAAGGTCAACGCAGCTCTGGCACACACCGCAGGGGTCCGGGGTAGGGCCCTGCTCGCAATTCAGCGAACGGGCGACGATGCGAGCGGTTGAGGTCTTTCCGCAGCCGCGCGGACCGGAGAAGAGGTACGCGTGATGCATGCGGTCGTTCTCCAGGGCTCGACGTAGCGGCCCTGTGACATGGTCCTGGCCCACGACCTCGGCCAGCGTCGCCGGGCGATAGGTGCGATACAAGGCCATGGACACAGGAGCACCCTAGACGCTTGTTCCGACAGGACCGTGGGCGAAGAACAGGGGAACAAAGGGACCCCCCGCGCACCCGTCAGAGCACGCTTACCCTTGCTGCCTTCCGGCCCTGGGGGGGTTCACATGGTGACGCCGCACGAGGGGTCGGACCAACTGTACGGCCCGCACGGTGCCGTCGAAAACCTCGGGAGGTAACCTCTCCGACGGAGGTTTCGCATAGTGGCCGAGTGCGCACGCTTGGAAAGCGTGTAGGGGGAAACTCCTCACGGGTTCAAATCCCGTAACCTCCGCCAGTCAGCGAGGGCGACCGTCAGGTCGCCCTCGCTT
>Ga0114968_10000152_pt1 | contig 50701 bp, 47 predicted proteins | sample M_130807_EF_Meta_FD_87020 | JGI IMG/M metagenome (GOLD analysis project Ga0114968, IMG submission 87020) | Freshwater microbial communities from Lake Montjoie, Canada to study carbon cycling - M_130807_EF_MetaG | ecosystem: Environmental > Aquatic > Freshwater > Lake | place: Lake Montjoie... | reverse complement strand
ATTAATAAAAATAAATATTGGATGGGTATACCATTATTACCGAGTTTAGAAATAGATTTAGTAAAATATATATATTGTAAGTATCAAGACGAATTATCAAACGAAGATAAATTTAGAAATAGGTTATGTGATAATTATATATATAATTAAACTAAATATATATAGAAAGTTTATTTATAATTAAATATATATTGTATATTATGGAGAAAAAGAAAAATTTTAATTTGATACACGAAAGAATAGATGAAATTAATAAATTATTAAAGGACAAAACGGTTGATTCAATAATAGATTTCAAATCATCATCAAACGACTCATCAACCGAAGATATTAGAGACTTAATGCCTAAAAAATATATAGATTTTGGCAAAGCAATTTCAGATTTGGGAGGGAAATTATTATATATTAAAAGTGGATCAACAGGTCATACATTTAAAGGTGTTTATCCTCCTTTACCGGATGATAGACCTGACCCAAGAAGTTCCTATGCAGTAAAAATCGTAGCATATCCTAAGAAAGAAAACTATGGAGATATGTACAATGTAAAAAGACCAGAAAATGCAGAATTGATGATGATTAAATTATTATCACAATTTGTAAGAAATTCACAAACACCTCATATTGTTTTACCAATTACAACATTTAATACTTCAATTAAACCATTTTTATCTTTAACAAAAAACAATATTGTAGATAATAAAAAGTTTGAGCAATTTGTAGAAAGATATGAAAAAGGAGAATATTATCAAAATGTATCTGTATTAATATCAGAATGGGCAAATGGTGGCGACTTATTAGATTATATTAGGAAAAATTTTAAAACATTTAAAACAAGACATTGGAGAACAATATTTTTTCAAATATTATCAGTATTAGCAATTGTTCACGCAAAATATCCAAGTTTTAGACATAATGATTTGAAAGCAAATAATATTTTAATAAATATTATTGATCAGTCAAAGAATAAATATAAATATGTAATTAACAATCAAAATTATATTGTTCCTAATATTGGATTCCAAGCTAAATTATGGGATTTTGATTTTGCTTGTATTCCTGGAGTTGTAAATAATTCCAAGGTAGAATCAGATTGGTGTAAAGAAAGATGTAATATAACACCTCAACAAAACAGATACTATGATATACATTATTTTTTTAATACCCTAGTTAGAAAAGGTTTCTTTCCTGATTTCTTCGATGGAACTGAAGAAAATGGTAAAACAGTTCATTATGTTCCTGATGAAGTAAAAGATTTTGTTAAAAGAATTATTCCTGATAAATATAGAAGTGGTAAATATGTTTACGAAAAAGGAAGAATAAATATTAATGACGAATTTTTAACTGCGGATGAAATTATAAAAACAGATATATTTTTTAAGATTATGAGAGAAAATAGTAAAGAATCAGATTAAGCTAGTGTAGAAAAATTCATATCAGAAATTGTAATAGAACCTGAATCAGATTGACTTAGATTTAATGTGTTTAATTTTAATGTATTTTCTGTTTCAGTGGTTTCTTCTTTTTCTTCTAATGGTTCTTCTAGTTCATTATCATAATTAAAATCACAAGTTTCTTCTTCTTTCTTTGGTGGAAAGATGTTATTTTTAACTATTTCATAATATTTTAATACTATAGTAATTATTGTACCCTTTGATAAATAATTAGCCAATAACAGTAAAACTACAATCAGAATAATATTATTTAAAATCATTAAATTATATTATTATAGATTTAAATTATTTGATTTACTCACCTGGATTATCCAGTGCTTCCATAGCACCATCGTAATCATCATCTACATCGTAATCATCAATATCCAAAGATTCAAATGCTTGTTGTGCATCATAATTTTCATCCTTTTCTTTATCTTTTTTATCTTCTGCTTCTTGATTAGTTAATAATTCTTGATAAAATCCAACAACCTTCAAACTATCATCTTTATAAGGAACTTCATTTATTAAAATATGGTCAAATTTTCGAATGTTAGAATCAGAATAAGGTCTAAAGTATTGATTGAAAGAAAATTTAATTAATTTAATTATTAAATAAGATAATTCAGATTGAATACTGATTTGTTTATTATTATCTAATAATTTATTAAATCCAGATACTAAAAAGTAAATTAACCTACAATCTGAATTATTTAAATAATTCATATTACTGCAATCAAAATAATTTTGATTTGTTTCTATTTTGATATTATCAGGGATTGGTTTCAAATCTAGATTATTTAAAATAACATTTAAATTTTTAAATACATCATCAATATTAAAATTCTTTATTTTCTTAGTAAATTCATCAATTAAACTCTTCTCTTCTGAACCGTAAAGACTATTAAATCTACCATTATTATTTATATTATTTACAATAGAATTAGTTCTAGATATGATTTGATTTAAATTTAAGATTCTAGTTCTTAAATAATTATTAACTATGTAATAAGAATCTGTAAATAGAGTTTCATCAGTAATTAAATGAAATAAATTAATGTATTTATTTTCATTCCCTAATAACATTAAAGAATCTCTAATAGATAAAGTCATTTTTAAAGAAGAGTTAGATTTAGTTTTCTTAAATTCCTTGTTGTTTTCAGAATATCCTAAATATTGAAAAGTAATTAAGTCATAATAAACATAAACATTATGTGATTTATCTTTGTAGTAAATTACATCCTTTTTGTAATTGGGATGATTTTTATAAGTTTCTATTTTATTCTCGCTGGATAAAATGTATACCACTTCTTTTCTAACATTTCCAAAATAATCATGATCTAAAATATAGACATTGTCTTTTAAATAAATAACTTCATTATTAATTTTAATTTTGTTTCCTAATATTTTTGATAATCTATCTGTAAAATCAGCTACATATGAATAAACTTTATTATTGGTTTCACTTTCATAAGTTTTATTAAAATTGTCAACAATAGATTTAACTTTGTTTTTTTCTGCTTCTATTCTTTCTAAATTTATCTTCATAAGTTTTATTGATTCTAAATTAGTTTCATAGGATAATTCTTCTAAATTCTTTTCCATCTTTTCTAAATCTTTATCACTGAATTTTGCAGTATTTGGGTCCTTTCCACACAGTTTACATATTCCATCTGAACCTAATTCGTGTAAACTACCAGAGATACAATATTTCTTTGCTAGCTTTTCCAAATTTAATATTTTTAACTTTTGTAAATAAATCTTATTTTCATTTTCTGCAGATGTTGATCTTTGATATAATTTTACTAATTCGTTATAAGATTGATTACATAAAGTACATACCATATCATTATTATCAAATTTCCACTTGTGAAATTTACCATCTGGACAATTAGTTAATAAATCTAAATTAGCAACTGGTTTTAAATTTTCTATATTTTCCATTTCAGATAAAGTTGACTCGCAACTGTCTTTGTGTTTAGACAAATTGTTAAACTCTAATTTTTTAGATTCATCTATATTAATCAAAATATCTTTAGTACCTGTAAAAGTAATTTTTTTAGTTGTTTGGTCGTAATTAACTTTCTTTGCAGATTTTTCTTCTATTCTTTTTAATAAAACTGCATCATTAAAATTTATCTTGACCTTTTGACTAAATTTATTATTAATGAATTCATATAAAAAGTTTTTAGAATCTACATCAAAATTAGCATCTCCTAAAGAATTCATTAAATCTATTAAAGTGCAAATAATTGTTTTCTGAGTATTAATTTTTGCTGTTTGTCTTAATTTAGCTAATTCGTCTTTACTTCTACCTTCTACATTATCATTCCATAACCAAATTCTACTATTAATAAATATAGAAGAAAAATAATAAATTACATAACATAACAAGGGAATCTTTTCAATTAAAATTTTATCCTTTTGATTGATTCTTAAATAAATGTCCTTGAATAAAGTTTTACCTACTTTATCAAAAATAAAGAAATTACAAAATTTATCTTCTTTTAAATTTAATATTTGCCCAGGATTAATATCTAAAACAATAAAAAATAATAAATAAGTAATAACATTATTGTATTTAATTAACTTATAATAGTCAGTATCAGTAGAACTAGTTAAGAAAATTTCATCTTTCAATTCAAAAAAGAACAAGTTAGTATAATCTTTATTAATGCCGTAATCTGGTCTATTCTTTGCATTCTTTCTTAGATACTCAGTATGTAATAATATTAAATCAAGTACATCTTTTATTATTAATTTTCTTTTTAATCTAATAGTTGGACTTGTTCCAATAAATGTTATTAAATCACCTGCATAGGCTATCTTTTCTACATTTTTTTCTAAATTTCTAATAATTCTTAAAAATCCAGAATATTTTGGAATTTCTTCTAATCTTTGATTAATTGCAATATTAGTAGTCATAAATGTATCCAATTCTTCTACATATGTTCCTTCATAAATAAACTTTTTAATAGATAATTCTTCATTACAACTCTTGCAAACATAATCACCATTCTTATTTAGCTTAATATATTGTTTCCCAAAGTCAACAACTGCTTGTGAAAATTCATCGGTTTTAATCTTGGCTAATCTATTTACATTTCTCCATTTTAAATAGTGTAAACAAATTGGTTCATTTCTAATCTTTTCTAATTCTATTTCTTCTTCTTTCTCAAAATTAATTTTAATAATATTCTTCTCTTTTGTATCAGACTTATATATAGGTAATTTAACCATTTCTGCTCTTTTTCCAGGAATCATTTCATCTACTTCATCAACTGTTATTTCTAATTCTTTTAATTTACTGAGTGTTTTTTCAATCAAAAAGTTTCTTATTTCTGGATTTAAATTAAAATCAAAATAAACTTTTGAATAAGATTTCAATAAGTTATCTGAATCCCAAATAGTAATTTCATCCAAAGTCTTAATATAGTCTTCATATTTATTTTTAATTAAATCAATATAACTATTATAAATTTGAGATATCATAGTTTTTAATGAATTAGTGTCTTCATAAGTAGTTGTTTTAATCTTATCTAAATTTATATCAAATAACCAATAATATAATTTTTCATTCTTACGATGTAGTGCTTTAACAAAATTATTAAAATTATTTTTATCTTTACTTATAGTGTTTACATTAATTAAATCATCAACTGTATAAGAGTCTAATGGTTTTTTAGTAGGATTCCAAGCAACACCAACTACTGCTAAGTCTAAATTATCGTGACCGACACGAATGTCTAATGGTTCTTTCTTTTTCTTTTTTAAACTAATATAACGTATTGATTCAATAGTTCTTTTGGTTCTTAATTTAATACCATCTTTAGAAAAATTTCTAAAGTTAACAAAAGGATACTTTCTAATGTTTTCCAAATCAATTAATAAATCTTTATCTCCAGCGTTATCAGATGATTTTAACTTTTGAATTATTTTAATTTCTTCATTATCATTATAAATTAATGCCTTTCTAGGTTCATAAGATAAATTAAATAATTTTTCAGCTTCTAGTTTTAATTTTAAATTCTTTTCCATAATTGGTGCATAAAGATTTCTTACATTGTTTAATTTACTTATTATATATTTCATTTTAGTAGCATCTCTTTCTTTTAAACTATCACTTACTATTGATTCAGTATCATATTTTTCATTATTATCATTAAATCTTAAAAAGTCTTCATTGATAGGAATTAATACTTCTTTTGAAAATAAGAAATTAATAAAATCTTTATTCTCTCTTATTATAAATTCTTTATTTTCTCTCATTTCTAATAAGAAATCATATATTTCTTCAGCTAAACCAGATTTTAATTCTTGAAGAGATAAAAACTTTTGAATTAAACTAAAGTCTATTAATTTCTTTTCATTTGATTTTATTATTTCTATATAAATATATTCACCAGCTTCTTTTTCTTCTTGATTTAATAAAGTGATAATTTCATTCTTTTCTTCTTTCAAATAGATTTGTCTAAAGATTAATGTTTTGATAATATTATGAAAGTTATCTTTTTTAATAAAGTTTTCTATGATATAATCTTCCCCTAAATCATTAAATAATTTTAAAGTAGAATCAAACTTTAATGGATTATTTGCAATTAATATTTTAATCTTATCCATACTTTTACCAGTTTCAATTAATGATTCTATATGTTTAATATCATTAAAGAATGTAATCATTTTTGAATTATTTTCAGAATTATAAAAGTTAGGAATAGAAAAAATAGAATCCTTTTGATTTTTACTTGATTCAATTATATTGGTTATAAACAAATCTCTACCTCCTTTGTAATGATAAGCAATACCTAGATAAATATAAAACGCACAATATCTTTTAATGATACCAAAAACATATTCGTAGTATGATTCATTTTTTAATAAATCAAGAATATATTTCTTTGATACATTTTTATCAATAAAATCTTTTAGTGTTTCTAAAATTTGGTTTTGATATTTTACAAAATTTGTATCTTTACTGAAGGATGCAAATGTTTTATTTTTAATTAAATAATCATCTAATTTGTTTAATATATTATCAAATAATTCATCTATTTTATTAATATACATTTATTATTAATATTAATCAGAAAAAATATTATAAAACTTTTTATTTCTTTTCTAAATATATATATATGTCCAATTCATTTACTACAACAATCTATAATGAACTTACTAGTGATTTAAATTTACCTAGTTACAAAAATAATAAAAATATGTCTTCTATATTTTTAAAACAAGGAGGAGGTGGCAATGCTGGTTCTAATGATAGCAGTGATATTAATAACTTATTATCAATGTTAACTACTGAATCTAATTTAAATACTACTGATACTGATAAAATTGAAAACAGACTCAAAAATATGATGCAATCAGGTGGAGGTTTAGATGATATGTCTGTAACTTCTAGTGATAATTACTCTAGTTTATTTTTATCTAAAAGTGAAATTTTATCTGCTACCTCAAATTCCTCAAATAATGAAACATCTGTTCAAATGGGCCAAATGGGTGGTGGATTATTATCTGAAACATCTGTTCAAATGGGAGGAAACGGATTATTATCTGAAACATCTATAATGATGAATGGTCTAGACCCTTCAGGGTCTGTAAATCCTTTAGGACGTGTGTCCAATAATCCTCTTTCTACTACCTCCGTTTCCATTACATCTATGTCTTTAACTTCTGAAATGTAAAAATTTTAATGTATAAAAATTATTTTATTATAAAAATATTATAATAAAATTATAAAAATTATTTTATAAAGTAAATTAATGTTTGGTAAACCCGAAGATAATCTTCAAATGATGCCTATATCTCAAGATGGTGGAGCTAAAAGAAGAGCCTCTAAAAAATCCTCTAAAAAATCCAAGAAAGCCAGTAAGAAAGTTTCTAAAAGACGTTCCAAGAAAATGACTGGTGGTGGTAAAAAGAGATCTAGTAAAAGAGCTTCTAAGAAATCTAAAAAAGCCTCTAAAAGACGTTCCAAGAAATCCTCTAAGAAAATGACTGGTGGTGGTAAAAAGAGAGCATCTAAAAAAGCTTCTAAAAAGGCTTCCAAAAAGGCTTCTAAAAGACGTTCCAAGAAATCTTCTAAGAAAATGACCGGTGGTGGTAAAAAGAGATCCTCTAAAAAAGCTTCCAAAAAAGCCTCCAAAAAGGCTTCCAAAAAGGCTTCTAAAAGACGTTCCAAGAAATCTAGCAAAAAAATGACTGGTGGTGCAAAAAAGAGAGGCTCTAAAAAAGCCTCTAAAAAAGCCTCTAAAAGACGCTCCAAGAAATCCAGTAAGAAAATGACTGGTGGTGCTAAAAAGAGATCTTCCAAAAGAGCTTCTAAAAAGATGAGCAAAAAAATGAGCAAAATGTGCAAAAAGAATAGTAAAAAGATGAGCAAAAAAATGAGCAAAATGTGCAAAAAGATGACTGGAGGAGCTAAGAAAGCTTCTAAAAAATCTTCTAAGAAAGCTTCTAAAAAAGCTTCTAAGAAATCCAAGAAATCCAGAAAAATGAAAGGTGGTGCTAATGACGGATTTCAAGCATTTTTGGATTTAAAATCTAAAATTGCTAAAGATTTAAATGTACCTAATGGCCCCTCTCCTGGTAAAGTAGCTGCAGCTGTACAAAAGGAAATCAAAGAAAAACACATGGGTGCTGATGGAAAACCCACTATTCCTTCCGTAGAAGTATCTAAACAAGCATATGACTTGTTCAAATCCGATATGGATAAATACAAAAAATTCTTGAATTAAAAGTAGAATTTATTAAATAATTAATAATAATTAATTATTTATTTCAATATGTTAATTTTTTCACCATCGTCTAAAATTTCTAAGACTTGTGCTTCTCTAACTTCTGATCTAGTATTATTTTCCAAATAAAAAGTATCAAATTCATTAAATGCATTAGATGCACCATAATCAGTTAACCAAACACGTCCATTACAAGTATTTGTAATTCCGGATTCAGTTTGTGGATTATGTCCAATAAACATTCTATCGACTTTATAAATTTCTTTTAAAGGAGACATCAAAGAATCACAAGTTTGAGCACTTTTTGTTTTACTACCAAAAACTCTATTCCATAAAGGAGAATAATCAGATGAATCTAACAATTCGTCATGATCAACATTATTATTTAATTTATCCCATAAATATAAAGATAAAATTTGATTCATATCTTGTATACCATATTTTTTAGCAATTTTAGGTATTATTCCAGCGTGAACGAATAAGTTAGAACCAATAATTATTGACAATTGTCTAGTGCATCCTAAAAAGTTAGCAATTGGATTACCTGGTGTAAAAGCCCATTTTCTGGCTTCCATACCATCATTAATAATTTCTCCTTCAGTTGTTTCGTAATTATCAAAATCTCTAACATTATCGTGTGATACATATCTCATGTCTCCTTTAACATTCATTAATTCGTGATTACCAATAATTGAGTATACTGCACCACCAACTTTTTGAGCTTCTTGATGTAAAGAAGTAAAAAAATTTAATATTTTCATATCACTAGCTTCGTCGTCTTTAGTAGCAGTAGGTAAATGACAAGCTACTCCTGAAAACCTACATCTATCTATTTGGTCACCTACTTGAACTACTATAGTTTCACCACCGATCCATTTATTATTAGAATCAATAACTTTACCTATTTTTAATGATTTTATTGTCATTACCCAATCTCCGTGTAAATCTCCAATTACAATAATTCTTTTAACAGGAGGCAATACACTAGGTAATTGATTAAAATTTGTACATTTTTCTTTATAAATTTTTTCCCATTCTTTTTTATTCATCATATAATTAAACTAGAAAATAAATTTATAAGGAAGAATATTCTTCGTTATCATAACCAGGTAAACTTTCAAAAGAGCCAGCGCAAGTACCAGTAATATATTTACTGTCTTGAAAGTTTTCTTTTAAAATATTACAAGAATTACAAGTTGCATTTGTAAAGTCGTCTTTATCAGAATCATCGTTATCAGAGTCATCGTTATCAGAATCATCTTTATCAGAATCATCGTTATCAGAATCATCTTTATCAGAATCATCTTTATCAGATTCTTTAGAATTATTTGGATTCATTTCAGTATTAAATAATTGATTTATTTGTTCAGTTAAAGTATTAAGTAAATCTGGAGTTACTTCTTCTGTTGCAATTGGTTGTTGAACTGTTGATTCTTCTTCTGTATCATCTGTATCAGAATCCATAGTACTAGGCATAGAATTGGACTTGGATTTTGACATGGTCTTAGTAGATCTAGATTTTGACTTGGATTTGGACATAGTCTTAGATTTAGACATGGTCTTAGACTTGGATCTAGACTTGGATCTAGACTTGGATCTAGACTTGGATCTAGACTTGGACATAGTCTTAGGCATAATCATAGGCATAATCATAGGCTTAGTGGTAGGCATAGTCATAGGCTTAGTGGTAGGCATTGTCATATTAGGTTCTGGTAAATTTACTTTTTTTGATTCAATTTCACTATCACTTTCATAAGGTGCATAACCACCAATTTGGTCATAATCACTTGTGGATATTACAGGTTCAACTTCTGAGTCATCTGCTGGTGCAAAATTTTGAAAGTTTTCATTTACTCTATTTTTAACAGTGTTGATAACTTGGTCTGCTGTATCTTGACCATGTAATGTTTGTAAAGTAATCAATAAAGCAATTGCTGAGATAATTGCAACAGCGGGATTGTGAGTTGCCATATATGCAATTAAAAACATGAAAATTAATTTAAACCAAAAGTTTTTAAAGATTGCTGTAACTGATTTAGGTAATTTAGGGGCTGCTAAAGAAGCATATAATACTAAAAATAAACACAGTATCGTGCTAGCTATTTTATTATTATCAACAATAGACATTGCTGAATTAACTTTTTTATTAAATTCTTCAGATAAATCGGATAGTTCCATTAATATATATTACATTATAAAAAAATTTAAATGTTTTTAATAAATTAGAATTTAAAGATTTATTTGTTTTATTATATAATAATAAAACAAATGCAACATAAAACTATATTATCAAAAGATGGTTATTTATTAACTAAAAAATTATTTTCACCTACAGAAATTAATAATATTAGAAACGAATTAACGGTTGAGCCAATGAAGTTTGGTGTAAGTTATGGGAAAAAGAAAGAAGAAGAAAATTTAGCTTTTAAGGTTTTTAGAGAAACAGAAGACTATTTGATTATTCCTAAATACTTTGGTTTGCAAAAGTTTGGAAAACCAGATGAAAATAAAGAATTAAAAGGAGAACCAATTAATGTTACCTTTAAAGGTAGTCTTAGAGAGGAACAAACTAAGATTACTGATGTGGTTTTACCGTATATGGAAAAGAATGACGGAGGTCTTATCTGTCTCTCATGTGGTGCAGGAAAAACTGTCCTCTCCTTATTCATTTCTAGTTATTTCAAAGTGAAAACCCTTATTATAGTCCACAAAGGTTTTCTCTTAAATCAATGGAAAGAAAGAATCGAACAATTCACTGATGCAAAAGTTGGAATTATTCAAAGAGATGTTATGGATGTTGATGGAAAAGATATTGTTATAGGAATGATTCAATCAATTGCTAAAGAAAAATATGACCCTGATATATTTAGAGACTTTGGATTAGTTATTTTTGACGAAGCTCACCACGCACCATCTAAATATTTTTCCAGAGCTTTACCATTGATTGCTGCTAAAAAAACATTAGCTTTATCTGCAACTCCTAAAAGAAGTGATAAATTAGACAAGGTATTATATTGGTACTTTGGTCCAATTATGTTTAAGAATGAATTAGAAGAAAACACAACTGTGCTAACCAAGATTTATAAATATAAAATAGTACACGATAAATTTGTTGAAAAGAAAATGAGAGGAGGGATGGATGTAAATCGTCCTGGAACTATAACTAATATAGTAACTATAGGAAGGAGAAATAAATTTATTATTGATATTGTTGAAGAAATATTGTTAGAGGAACATCGAAAGGTTATTGTATTAAGTGAAAGAAAAGAACATTTAGAACTGTTAAAGAAAAGATTGGATGAAAGAGAAATAGCCACCAGTGGTTTTTATGTTGGAGGAATGAAACAAAGTAAATTAGATGAATCAGCAAATTGTCAAGTTATTTTTGGAACATTTCAAATGGCATCAGAAGGTTTGGATATTAAAGGATTAAATACTTTGGTGATGGCTTTACCTAGAAGGGAGATTGAACAAACAATTGGAAGAATTACCAGAGACCCAAATAGTCCAGTGAGACCATTAGTGATTGATATCACTGATGATCTTGAATCTTTTGTTAGACAGAGTTATGTTAGAAGAAAATATTATCGCACAAATGGATTTCAAATTAAATATTATGAAGTAGATGAAAATGAAATAGTTTTTGAAGAAGATATTACAACTACTCATGTTCCTGAAGAAAAGAAATGTTTTAGTAAAATTAAGGCAGCCGATGTTGATTTTTAGATTAAATTAAATATATAAAAAATATTTTGAAAGTTATTATAATATGAACATTTATATTATAATTTTTGTAATTATTATTTTAGTTTTTTATTGTATTCAAAATAATACTGAAAATTTTGAATCTACTCCAGCAATTAATCAGTCATTAACCGGTATTGACGATGCTAATGCAATAAATACCTTAGCACAAATTTCAACTCAATTAATGGCAGGAGGACTTACTGTACCAGGTAATATGAATATAACTGGTAAATTAACCGTTGGTTCTAATTCATTTAGTTTACCAAAGGGAATGATTGTTGCATTTAATAGTTATGAAGCTCCTGAGGGATGGGCTATTTGTGATGGAACTAAGGGTACTCCTGATTTAAGAAATAGATTTATTATTGGTGCTAATCCTGGAGGAGCTTATGGTACTCCAGGATTAGCATTAGGAACAATTGGAGGAAATCAGATAATTTCATTGGCTCCAGATAATTTACCACCTCATAGACATATTTCTCTTTTAACCAATGCAGATGGTTCTGGTCCTAAATTTAATTGGGGAAGTGATACTTATTTAGGTAATGGAAATAGAGGATTTTCAGCAGGAGGCGGTAGTGCTGATTTTGGAAGTGGTGGAAGTCCTTATCTTACAGGAGATGGTACAAAAGTAGACAAGAGTGAATCAGGATTAGTTAATAAACCTATTAACATATTACCTCCTTTTTATGCGTTAACTTATATAATGAAAATCTAAATAAAAGAACATTATTGATAAATTAATTGTAGAAAAAATATTTTAAAAGATATTATAATATGAACATTTATATTATAATTTCTGTAATTATTATTTTAGTTATTTATTGTATTCAGTATAGCATTGATAATTTTGAATCTACACCAGTAGTTAATCAATCATTAACTGGTATTGACGATGCTAATGCAATAAATACATTAGCACAAATTTCAACTCAATTAATGGCAGGTGGACTTACAGTACCAGGTAATATGAATTTAACTGGTAATTTAAAAGCTGGTAATTTAACAGCTGGTACTTCAACTATAAACGGTAATTCAACTATAAATGGTAATTCAACTTTAATCGGTGATTCTAATCAAACTGGTAATTTAACAATTACTGGTAAATTTGATGTAAATGGAAATATTAGAGGTAATCAACTATGTATAGGAAATACATGTATTGATGAAATTCATTTATTAATGTTAGCTGGGAAAAAGACACTTGGATTTAATTTGGATAAATCTGATGTAAAGGGGCAAGAATACAATGGTAATGGATCATATTTAGGTGCATGTGGAACAGCGCCTTGTGCTGGAGGAGCAACAGTGACAGCTACAACTGATATCAATAGAAAAACAAAGTTTTTTATGACACCAATGTAAAAAAATCTAAATAAAAAATAATAATTTACTATAAACAAATAAATTATTATTTATTAATGAAAGAACATATTTTCTGGAATACACAACCTATTGATATTTCTAAAAATTCAATAGAAAGTAAATCTATTAAAGAATACAATATTAATGAAATTAAAAAAGAACCTTTTCCTTTACCAGATAATTTTGAATGGACATTAATAGATTTAACCAATGATGAACAATTAACCCTATTCCAAATATTTCTATCAAATTATTATTATTATGATGATAAAGAACCTAATCGCTACGTTAATTATAGTAAAGATATTCTAAAGTGGTTTTTAATGCCACCTAATTATTATCCTGATTTAATTATTGGAGTCAAATATAAAAATAAATTATTAGCAACTATTTGTGGAATTCCAATGAAAGTTAACTTATTTAATAAAATAATAGATATCATTGAAATTAATTTTTTGTGTATACATCCAAAATTAAGAAATAAGAATTTAGCACCTTTAATGATTAAAGAAATCACCAGAAGAATTAATCTGCATCAAATATGGCAAGCATTTTATACAGGAACAAATGATTTACCAAATAATTTAGTTCAATTAGGGTGTTATATGAAACCATTAAATTTAGAAAAATTAAAAGAAACAGATGGATTATCATATAATTTAACCCCTTTAATTAAAACTCTAAATATTAGAAAATTAGAAGAACGAGATTGTGAAATTTGTTGTAATATAATGAATAAATTTAATGAAAAGTTTAAATTAAGTATATATTTTACATTGGAATATTTTAAACAACATTTTTTACCAATAGATAGTTACGTGGTAGAAATAAATAATGAAATAACAGATTTTATTTCATTTTATAATGTTCCAATAATAATTAAAAACAATAAGATTAATCAAATTAATAAATATAACTTGTATTATTATTTCTATACTGAAACAAAATTGAAAACATTAATAGAAAATGGTTTATATTTATTAAAAGAAAAAGGCGCTGATCTAGTTTCTTGCTTGGAAAATTATGATAATGAAAGTTTTGTAAATGAATTAAATTTTATAAAAGGAAGAACAGTATTAAATTTTTATTTATATAATTGGACTTGTACAAATATAAATAATAATGAAATGAGTATAATAATGGTTTAATCACGCATTCCTAATGTAGATTCTGCATCATTAAAGGGATTATATTGATTATTATTTAGAAAAACTTTTAAAAATCCTCCATCTTGATCATCGGTTAATTCTGGAAGTTCTACTCCCTTCATTTTACCAAATTTTTTAGGAAATTTAATTTTTCCACTAAATAACATTACTGCTCCAATTATTATAACCAAACCAATTACTCCAGCAATAATCATATAGGGGCCTGATAATAAACCAAAAAATCCCTTTGCTATATCAGTTATTCCTGTCATAATTGCTGATGATCTTTCAGTGTCAATTTTAATCAAAGCATCTTGGCTAGTTGATGTTTCTGATTTATTTTTATTTTCTGTATCAGATTTAACAAAATACCCAGTATCTAATCCAGCTGATTGAACAATTTGGGTTCCTGATTTAAAATCAAATAAACAATTAGATAAACTTTCATAATTTATTTCTTGATTTACACGAAATTTACTTCTATCGCCAACTTTAACTTCTTGGTAGGCAAATGTATTATTATTATTAATCATTTGTTTACATTCTCCAATAGAATTTTGTTTCATTGTATTAGTAAGTGCATTTTTAAAGTTAGTTTCAAAAGTATTATCATTTACAGTTTTATTAAATACTTGTTGTTTAACTGCTGTTTTGATTGAACTATAACTCTTATCACTTGAACTTCCACCAGTTACACTTTTTACCATATCTTTAACCATCCCAGTAATAGAAGCAACCATTGCCTCTGGACCTCCTGCATCTTTTTCTGATTGTGTTAATCTAGCTGCTTGTTGCATTTGAGAAGCTAAAGAATTATCATTTTTAATTTTATTATCAAGTTCGGTCATTACTTTATTAATTAAACTCTGCATTGATGCTGCATCATTAACAATAGATACTATTGCTTTCATCTCAGCTTTTGCTTTAATACTTTGATTAAGGTCAAAATTACTATCTTGACCTATTGTAAAACTTCCTCCACTTATAATATTACTACCTCCTATAGTTTGTGTAGCTTTTGCAACACTCTCTTGAACAATTGAATTTGTTGTATCAGTTACTGTATTTACAATATTTTTACTAATATTATTTGTAATGTTAGTAATTTCAATAGAAAGTTCTTGTGTAACTTCTTTTCTAATTTCAGTATCACTTTTACCACCCATTATATATATATAATTATACTTATAAATAAATATTTAAAAACTAAATATTTATATATGGGAAATAAATTTTCAAAATCAGATACTAATCAATTGAATAATGCTACACCTGAATCAGATTTAATAAAATATATATCAGACTTTTATAAAAATAAATATAAATTTTTAGGAAAATACGAGGGAACTAAATTTTCTAAAACTATTGTAGATGATGATATGATTAAAGGCATGTTAGCAAATACCTCTACGTATAGTGCAAAAGGTGATGCTAATTATAATAAAAAAAGAGCTTGTTGTTTAAAAAATTATTATATTCCAATGAGTTTACCTTCTTATGACTCAAACCTTAAAAAGGTTGTTACTACAACTTTACAAACCCCAATATTCAATAATGTAAATGAATTAAATGCTTCAAATTGTACTTTTAATGGTGATAATTGGATTAACACTAAAGCAGATCCAATTAATCCTGGTTTTAATATTCCAAGTCAACAGTGTGGAAAATTTTATCAATCTTATTGCGATACTGTTCATGAAAATAGAAAACTTGCATATTCAAGTAATTCTGCAAATGGTCCTTATTCTCCTTTATCAGAACCTCTTGTAGATGACCCAAATTCAATCATTAATCCTTTTTATGATTGTAACTGTTTAAATAGTAATTTTATCAGAAATAATGAATTTCAAGATATTTCAGGAGTTACACCAGATATTGCAGCACAATCATTAGATGCTACTTGTTTAAACAGTGTTAATAATGGAACTGCATTTATTAAATCATATAACAGAAATAAAGAACTTTGTATAAATAGTGTTAATTTAAAAAATGCTAAAATAAATCTTAGTGAAAATTCTAAATTAAATCTTAATCAACAAATGAGTTGCAAATCTAGTATTATAAGTTCATCAAGTGCAGATGATAAAAATACAGTTATTAATTCCCCAACTACTAGTAATAATAGTAATACAAATAATAATACAACAAATACTAATTCTGATACGACAAATACTAATTCTGATACAACAAATACTAATTCTGATATGACAAGTGACGGAACAACAACTTTAAGTTCTTCAAATACTGCTTTAATTATTATAGGTTCAGTAGTAGCATTAATAATAATTATAGTAATTATATTTTTAATTAAGAGGAAAAAAAGTAGTAGTGATGATGAATAAAAAAATTATTTTATTTTGAAACTTTTCCTGTGAAATTCACTCATTCCATATTTATGAATCCCTTCAATATGTTTCTTTGTTCCATATCCCATATTGCTTAATAATCCATATTTTTCATCTAAATCTGGATTTTCAAGACAAATCTTTTTAATATATTCATCATGATATTCTTTGGCTATGATTGATGCAGCTGCAATTGAATAATATAATGAATCTCCTTTTACTACCGATTGTACTTTATAGTCTGGAAATTTCTTTTCCCATCCAACACCATCAATTAATAAATGAGTTGGTTTAATATCTAAATTATTAATTGCTCTATCCATTGCTAATTTAGTTGCTTCTAATATATTTATTTTATCTATTTCTTCTGGTTCGGCAAAACCAACAGCCCACTCATCTACATTCTCTTGAATCCATTTTAAAACGACTCCTCTCTTTTTAGCAGATAATTTTTTAGAATCTTTAACATTGGGATTAATATCAGTATCTCCCCAATTAACAACAGCAGCATAAACTCTTCCAATTAAAGGACCTCGTCCAGCTTCATCTAATCCAACTTCATTATCTTCAGAATTAAAGTAAAACTTTTTCATTAGTATTATAAAATAATTATATTATATGTTTATAAATCAATATTTATGGTCTTAAATTTATTATTTATTTTTTCCTTTATATATTCATCTATATTTATTGACTTATCTGTGCAAGTTACACAATTACAAATGTGTGGCCCTGTCGGTCCAGAAGAAAACTTTTTTTCTTCTAGCTGGGTTATTTTTTCAGGGAAAAAATTACCCGGTCCCGATGGTCCTGTTACTGAAGGTGCAGGTGCAGATGTTCCGGTTCCTGATTTTGACACTTCTTTTTTACTAAAACCAGTAGGTCCCAATTTTGGAATTTCTGGAATTTTATTTATACCACTTGTATCTTCATTATAATGAATTACCCAATCTTTATTTACTCCACCGATATTTAACAAATTCTTTTTACTAGTTGCAGAAACTTTATTAGACTGTCCGCTGTTCTTATATTTATCAATAATACTCTGAGCATCATTAATAATAGATAGTGCCTCATCATTATTAATAATGATTTTATCAACCAAAGTTGTATATGGATCTTCCATAGGCTTTTTATTGAATTGCCATTCGGAAAAACAAATAGGACAATAATGATTTTTCTCTACCCAAGGTTTAATACATTCATAATGAAAAGAATGATTACAGGTACCAGATACTACAAATGAATCAATACCCTTTTCTTGATTATATAAACTAGGTAAATTTAAGTTACATCTACAAATAGTACAATCAGTGTTTTTAGGCAGATTATATACCCAAGATGAAAATAGGTTAATACTCTTGATTTTAATTGGTTCTTCCATTGATTAAATAAATTAATTGGAATTAATTTATTTAAATATCAATTTTTTCGAATAGTATCATTCCCATCCCTCTTCTTTACCATCTCTCATCTTATTATTCAACTTATGATAAGTCGTTAAGAAATTAATCCAATCATATCCTATAATTCTTTTATCCTCTACAATCTGATCGCCTTGTAAACTAATAAATATCTGAGTTGGCAATGATTTAACCTCATATTTAATATTAATTTCTTCATTATCTTCTTCATCAATATCTATATAACATATACTTAAGTTTGTCATTTCTTCTTTAACTTCATCTGAGTTTAATCTTTCTTTTAATTTTTCACAAGGACCACACCAAATAGCACCAAAATAAATTACAGTAACTCTTTTATTCTCATAACTTTCCCAAATGAAATCTTCTAATTCTTCAATACCATTTATAGTAATCATTAATTAATAAAATAATTATCTTTTAAATAATTATTTTGTAATTTTTTAAAGTTTTTACCAATCCAAATCACTAGATGAAAAATCATCTTCATCGTCATCTTCTAACATTTTATCCATAATATCATAGTCTTCTTCTTCTAAATCAGAATCATCTATTGCAGTTCTTCTAGAACCTCTGGATTTCTTAGATGATTTTTTAGAAGCCTTTCTGGAACTTCTTGCACTTCTAGATTTTGCTCTTGCTCCTCCTAATTGTTTAAACAAGTGATCCATTGATTCACTTAAAGTGTTACCATCGCTACGAATGGTAGTTTCAGTTTCAGTTTCCATTTTTTTTTGATTAGCTCCACCACCGCCCATTTGGTTACCTTCTAATCTAGCTTTCAATTCTAAATATTTACTTTTGTATTTCAAATATTTTGCTTCATAGGACATTTTATATATATAATTCTAGAAAAGAAATTTAAAGATTTATATATTTTTTTTCTATATAAATTTAAATGGACGAAAAATGTGCTCCAAGCAAAACTTATAAAGATGGATCTTGTTTTACCTTAAAATCATTAAAGAAAATTGCAGAAAGTTATAATGTAAAAAATCCTATGAATAAGATTAAAATAACAGAAGACAAAGAAGAATTAGTTAAAGAATTAGAAAATAGAATGAAAAATACTTGTAGTGATCAAACTTGTTGGTTACGTACAGATTTTGTTAAAGCCATGAATGATGAAGAAATAGAAAATAATACATTCAGACCAACAGGACCTGATAATAAAAAGGAATGGCTTTCTACTACTGATATTAATAATGTTGTATCTCAATATCAAGAAAAATTTAAAGATTTTTTATTTTTAGGAGCTGTACCTGCTGATTTCTTAGAATTAGAAGTGTTAGGAATTAAAGATTTAGATTTTCACGAACTAAATAAAGAAGGTAAAAATAAAATTGGTATGGTAATTAATTTAGATGAAAGTTGGAAATCTGGTTCTCATTGGGTTGCTTTATATGCAAATTTAGATAAAGATCAAATTTATTATTTTGATTCATTTGGTAAAAAACCTTACAAAAGAACAAAAAAATTTATCAATAAAATATTTACATATATGTATAAGAATAAATATAAGAAGAACCCTAAAATTAATGATATAATTAAAGGGGGTGCTAGCATAAAAGATTTTGATGTTAAATATAATAGTCAACAACATCAATTTAGTAATACTGAATGTGGTGTATATTCTATGAATTTTATTATTAGATTAGTTAGAGGTGAAACTTTTAATGAAATTACAAATAATATTACTAAAGATGCTGAAATGAATAAATGTAGAGACAGTTACTTTAGGAACTAGAGAAATTAAATTTATTTTAATTTTGTTCAGTTACTTTAGGAACTAGAGAAATTAAAAGCAGTTACTTTAGAGATTGGTCTCCATTGGTTCGCTTAATTCTAATTGAACATTAATACTATAAGTTAATCCATAAAAGTTAAATTGTCTTCCTTTAGAATCTTTAAACTCAATTTCTAAATTATCCAACTCGATTGGTTCATCAAACTTAAATTGTTGCACAGCTTGATTTCCAGTGTACAAAACAGCAAAAGGGATATTTTCATCTACATTATTAATAAATAAATATACTTTATCTTCTACTCTTAAATCCCAAGTTTTATTAGCTATATATTCATTAGCTAATTCACTAGGAGTTTCAGTAAATCCTAAAACTTCCATGCTTAATGGTGTTGGAATTATTTCAAATTCATTCTCCCCTTTAATTTCTACCTTTTCTTCATAATTTAATTCAAAAGTAAAATTACTCTTTTTATTTAATACACCCAATAAATCATCTATTTTATATTTTCCTGAATTTAATTTAATCTCTATTGTTTCTTCATTAGATTTAATTTTAAATATATTATTTTTATCTTCTTCTATATTATATCTTGGTACTGGAATAGAATAAGACATCAATTTAATTCCGTGAATATTACTTATTTTATTAAAATTAAAAACATATTTACTAGTTGGTGTTTGAGGTGAAATATCCATTTGAACATGTTTCAATCCATATAGATAACTATATTTTTTTAAAAGCACCTTCATTTCAGTTTCCTTTTTGTTAATTTCTAATTCTTTTTCATTTAATTTTGAAAATTCACTACCAATTTCTTTTTTAACTAAATCAAAAGAACTAGTTTCATTTAATTTTTTCTTTAATAGTTTATTCTCTTTTTTTATTTTTTTTAAATTAACATCTGGTGAATTAGGGTTTTCTATTCCTAATCTTTTTAACGCATTGTATATTTTTTGCATATCTACTTTTGATTTAGGAGATTCGTCAGAATCATCATCATCTTTCTCTAAATATTTTAAATGGTCAGAATAAACTGGTTCTTTCTTTTGTGATTCTTGTCTAGGTTCTGATTGTCTAGATTCTACTTGTTTTCTTAATTCTAATTCTCTATATTTTTCTCTTAATTCTCTTTCTTTTGCATCTAGTTCTCGCCTTTCTTTTTCATCTCTTTCTCTTTTAATTTCTTCAATAGTCTTGGGTTGTAAATTGTCCATTGAATCAGGTTCATTATTAATTGAAACAAGTTGAGTACTTACGGAACCTCTATCTCTTTCTAAACTTTTTAATCTTTGTTCAAAAGATCTTGAATCTTCTTCAAATTCTAGTTTTTCTACTGGTTTATCAATATTATCAATATCATATAAATCATTATTATCATTTGCGCTTAAAAATCCAGTATCTAATTCATCTTCTGGAATACTTTGTGAAAAATTAGGTTTACCTCCTCTCCTTGTAACTTCTGGTCTTTTAGATTCAGTTTTAAACTCAGGTGGACCCTTACTACTTGTATTTACTGATTTTAAAAAGTCTGGAGTTGCAGGTCGTCTTGGTATCGCTGATTCCATATCTCTTTCACTCATTAATTTTTCAAAACTATTACCAAATTCTTCTGTTCCTCTACCATGTTGATATTGATTGAATTGATAATTATCATCTATATTATCTACAATTGGTTTAAATAATTTATCAAATTTTGGATCAGGAATACTATTTTTACTTTCCCTTTCAAATCCAGGTGGATAAAGAAACTTTTCTACATTTTTATTAACAGCTGTAGCTAATGGTCTATCCATCAATTTATTACCTTGATTAGGTACTGAATTAAAATCTCTCTCAAACTTTAATTTTGATGCATTCGGTTCTATTATACCACTTTTTTGATTACTTACTTGATCTACTGTTTCTTTTATAGACATTTTATTAAATTGATTTAATACAGATTCAAAATTTGTTTGATTAATCATATTAGGTTGTAATTTAGATGAAATCAACTGCATCTTCTTTTTTAAAACTTCTAAAACTTTGCTCTTAACATTATCACTTTTATCATTCAAATTTAATATATTCAATACTTCTTTATAAATTAAACTGTGATTACTATTAGAAAATAATTTACCCATAATTATTTGTTCAGGCTCTGTTTCAAAACTGTCTTTGCTAAAATTATCAATAATGGATTTGAGAAAAATTAATTCATTTAATGTTTTTTCTACACTATCATTATTAAATTTATCACTTGCTAATTTAATATTAGTGCTACTATCTATTTTTAATTTATCATAATTAGCTTTCATATTTTTTTGTAATATATTTAAAATGTTTTTCTTACTCTCTTTTGAAATATCTGATAATTTAAGCTTATTTATTATGTGTTTGTGTAAAAGTAATCTATTTTCTTTAGAAAATAACTCTGTAAATAAATTCTTTTTACTTGTGTTAACTTCTAATGTCGTCATTAAAATATAATTTGTCTTTTTTTTAAGCCAAACTTATAAATTATTTTTTACGTTTAAACTTATAAAGTAATTGATTTTTCAGACATTTTAGAATAAACAGATACGTTATCATCTATTTCCTCTTCTTTATTCTTAGTTAATACAGGGGTCTCTCCATCGTAATTTGCTAGTAGACTCCAAGGAGGATAATATAAATCTGCTTTAGTATATTGGTCTTCTTTTAATACACCATAATTAATTAATGCCATTTTAGCTGCAGCCTGTTCTCCTTCCTTCTTTGAATTACCAGTTCCAAATCCAATACATCTATCCTTAAAATGTTCCTTTTGATTTGAATCTGCTTTTTCAACTCCCATAATGAATGTCCTCTTGTGAGGTGGACCTTCAAAATGAATAATACAATAACTAGGAAATTTCCATTTTTTCTCGTGATAATATCTTAGCAACCTATCCTTGTAATTATTATCACGATATAATTTATCAGAATAATCAATAACCGTTTCTAGTAAGTTTACAAACAATAAGATACAAACTTCTAATCCATTACTTAGAAATAATGCACCCATAAATGCTTCCATTACATCTTCGTGAATCTTTTCCAAATTTCTTCCATTCATTGATTCAATTTGCTTTGAAATAATAAAAAACTTATCTAGACCAATATCCTTTGACATAATTGCCAAATTAGTTTTATCTTCAATCTTAGTTTGTAATCTAGTCATAAATCCCTCGTCTTGGTCTGGATACCTATAAAATAGATACATTGAAACAGTTAACTTAATAACTCTGTCTCCAAAATATTCTAATCTCTCATAACTTCTTGGTCTCAATTCTAATAATTCTGGAGGATTACCTAATTCTTTCTTTGATGCTGTTAGAATATCATCTGGAAAAATATCCTTCTTACAATAAGATTTGTGAGTGAAAGCTTCTTCAAAAAAATTAATATGATTAACTTTCTCAACTTTAACACTATAATTATTTAAAATTTTAATAATATCCTCTTCTTTCACGATGACATTATTTAAATTGTATGGGATTTGGATTATTTCTTCTAAACCATCTGAATTAATAACTTTAATTCCTTCAGTCATATAGTTAGTTTCGGTGCTCATTTATTAATATTTAAGGAAGATAATCTATAAATGGGTTTTGCAATTTTTCTAGACTCAATAAAAACATTTAAAAATATTATTTTATAATTACTTTATTATAAACGCTGAAAAAATTAATTGAGGCTACACAAAAATCATACTCTTCGGTTTACCACGTAAACCTTTCTAACTTAAAAAATCAAATTACTACTTGGCATAATGAATTACCCAACATAAAACCTTATTACGCTGTTAAATCATTACCCTTAGATAATATTTTAAAAAATTTAGCATTATCAAATGTAAATTTTGATTGTGCTAGTCGTGGTGAAATTGAAAGTGTATTAAAATACACTAATCCTCAAAATATTATTTATGCTAATCCATCCAAATCAGATATCGATATTATGTACGCTAACGATAAGAATGTTAATTGGTTAGTTGTAGATTCAGTAGAGGAAATTCAAAAAATGAATTTTATTAATCCAAATTTAAAGAAAATTATTAGAGTTAAAGCGGTTGAGAATGATTCTGATATCAAATTCAATTCTAAATTTGGTGCATCTGATGCAGAAGTATATAAAATGTTAGATTTAATATCAAATGATACTTTTGAAGGCTTTTCCTTTCATGTAGGCTCCAAATGTAAAAATATGGAATCTTATTATTTAACAATTAAGAATATTATGGATAATTATTTTAATTATTGTATAAAACACCAAATGCCTATTAAATTAATTGATATTGGTGGTGGCTTTTCTTATGATAGTAATTTGAAAACTTTAAACACTGCTTTAGAACCATTTTATGATACCTTTGATCAAAATAAAATAAAATTAATTTCTGAACCTGGTAGATATTTTTCAGCTAATTCAATTGATTTATATTGTAAAGTAATTGCAGTTAAAAGAAAAGAAAATTGTTATCATATTACAATTAATGATTCAGTTTATTCAACATTCAATGGAAAATTATTTGATGGACAACAATTTATGCCTATTCCTTTATGGGAATCTAATGAATCTGAATGGGTTGATTGTGTTATATTTGGACAGTCTTGTGATTCATTGGATGTAATTTGTCCTAAAATAAAATTACCTTTACCTAAAGTAAATCACGTATTTAAATTTCAAAATATGGGCGCTTATACTTTAGCAGCGTGTTATGGTAGATTTAATGGATTTGAAGAACCTAAAGAAATTAATTTAGAATAAATGGGCATTTGAAATAAATTTTTTTAGTTCAATGTTAAGTTCAGCTTTCTTGGTAAATTTTTCAAATAATTTATCTTTTTTTTCAGAATCTTCTTCTTCAGAAGTTGATTCTTCATCTGAACTTTCTTCCTTCTTATTAAATTTTTTATAATATTCTTTAATAGTGCTAATCACTTTACTAAGCGTATCAGCATTAATATTATCTTCATTAACAGCCTCTAAAATTTTATTAAGATGAACAATAAAGGCTTCTAACATTTTCTTATCTTCAGACATTAATTAGAATTATAATCATGAAGTTATTTAAATATCAATTTTTATATTATAATAATGGAAGACTTTGATTTTGATAAAATGTATAAAATGATAGCTGCTACATATAAAACAGATAAAGAAAAATGTCTAATTTGTCATTCACCATTGGAGAATAAAGAAATAGAATTAAGTTGCACACATCAATATCATTTTAAATGTTTTAATATAAGTAAAAATAATAAATGTTTTTATTGTGGTGTTAAAGTAAAAAATAATAATATAATTATAAATGCTAATTGTCAAGCAATTATAAAAACTGGCCCAAAGAAAGGGCAAATTTGTGGAAGAAGTGCATGCAAATATCACAAATTATAACAATTTAGGAAAAAGTATTTCATCCGTAGCTTTTATATTTGTAATTTCCTCATTATAATTTTTTTGAATCATATTATAAGGTGGTAAACGAGGATTAAATTTAAATCTTGGTTCTTTCGCTTTAGCTAATATTGTTTTATCAGTTTTCTTATCTTTGGTTCTTACACTAATCCAAGCACTCGTTTTATTTTTCTCTACTAATTCATCTAGAGAAATTTGAATTGGTTTTTCTTTTTTTTTACAGACCTTTATGTCTAGCTTTTTATTATCTTTAGTAAAATCAATTTCAACTACATTGGTATTATAAATAAGATTTAAAGTTTCTTCATCCAGTTCTTCGTCTGGATACATTTCATCAAATGTTAGTTCTTCATTATTATCTTCTAAAGGAATATTATCATTATTTTCGGTATTATCCATTAAATATATACAATATGCTTATTAATGAATATTTAAATCAAATTTTTTTCTTTTTAGTGTATTTCCGTTTAATTTTAATAGCAACCGGCTTTTCTTGAATTATCGGGGCTATGTCTGGAGTTTGTTTTAGTTCTGGGACTTGTTTTTCTTGAATTGTAGGGACTATGTTTTGTTCGATAATCGGGGCTATATATATTTTCTTATCTGCATAAAACTTTAACCTAGCTTCTCTTAGCTTTTCGCGGTCAGGAAAAATTATAGGTTCTACTGAAATATTTTTTGATTGAGTATTTAACATTTGTTCATTTTCTTTAATTACATCTGGTTCTTGAACTACATCTGGTTCTTGAAATACATCTGGTTCTTGAACTACATCTGGTTCTTGAACTACATCTGGTTTTTCATAAAATTTATTATTAAAATCAACATTCAAATCAATATTTAAAATATCAACAATGTCATGATCTTTAATTTCTATAATCTTAAAATTATAAACTTTATCAAAAATTTGCAAAGGAATTATTTGATTTAATTGAAGTAAACAATATTTAGATAATTCATATTCTACTAATTTATCATTGTCAGGTAATGAGAAAAACTCTTCTTCTTGTGGTTCAATTTTAATATATTCTCCTTTTGGAATATTTTTTATCAATGTTATGTTTGCATAATCAGTTTGTAAGTGTTCAGATAACCAACAAGGTACTTCAACACAATCATCCGTACTAATGAATTCTTTTACACCTACATAAACTAGTTCTTTTGATTCTGATTTTAGTTCAAAAAAATAAGTATCACTCATATGCAAATTAGATAATCTTTCAAGACATCTAGCAGGTAGATTTATATAATTTGAATATGATTCATAAGGAAATACAATCATTTTTCCGATATTAATACTTCTTTTCATATGGTATATTACTATTATTAATAAATAAATCTTTATTCATTTTTTTTACGCAGTGTTGTTAACTATAAATTAAAAAATATATTAATATAATGAATCGCAATTTTACAATTACAATGGGAACAAATATATCAATAATAATTATGACTAATTTAATACCTGAATTAAATAAACCTCTAATTAAACTAGGTGTTTTGTTTTTTGCTAATTATTTTTTTTATTTGAATTATTATATGAATGATTTTGATAGAATATTTCAATCATTATTATGGGGTTGCTTTGGTTATGTAATTTTGTTTTATTTAGAAAAAAGCGTTGTTATTTCGTATTCAAACTGTTTTGTTTCAAAAGATAAAGTAAATTTATTAGAATATAAATAAAAAAATATAAAAATTTTTTTATACTTATATTTATATATGTCATTCAACTTTAGACTAAAAAATACGAATGTAAGCTGTGCACCAATGTATAACTCACAAAACCCTAATGAAATATATGGTTACTTATGTAATCCTCAACAAAGAAGTATGGAAAGATTTCAAGATGTTCCAATAAAAGATGGTGTAGCCACTATAACTGATAGTATAACTCTTATTACTAATAATGGTTACAATGCAACTGGACAATTTTTAAGTCGTTATAGTCCTGATTTTACTCAAATCTTTTTCGATAGTCGTACTCCTGTAGATGGTCCTGAGCGTTCAATACAACAAGGTCAAGTTACTTCTCCTTTACCAACTATTGGTTCAATAGTTGAAGGTCCATTTGTTCAACCTGGTACAAGAGTTGCTAATGTAGAAAAAACAGCCACAATGCCTGGTAATCCATATGTACCCGGATACACAGTTACCCTCAGTCAACCTTTGGCTGGTGTTAATGAAACATTAGGTCCTTTCTTAGCTTATAGATTATCTGCACCTCCACCCCCACCTGCAAGAGTTAGAGTACCAACTAATCCATTTAATCCTTCTACCATTGGAGGACTTCAAATTTGGTTAGATTCTGCAGATGAATCAACTATAACTTTATCCAGTGGAAACATATCTTCTTGGATGGATAAATCCGGTAACTCTAATAATTTTAGTGTTGCACCAACTTTCATTCCTCCTTCCTATAAAAATATTAACTCTGGAGTTAGTTTTACTTCTAAACAAGTGATGATTTCATCTGCACCTGTAACTACTAATAATAATACAACTGTATTCTTTGTTGGAAATGTAGCTAGTAGAAACACTGATTTTGAATATATTTTAGCTTTTGCTGAAAAAGATCATGCTTTCCGTTGGAATCCTAGAAATAATTTTGGAGATAATAATAGTAATGATTTCGCTCCTGATACTGGTTATATTGTAAATGGTCAACCTAGTCGTGTTAAATATGATTTTACTAAAATAGCATTAGTAAATTTTGTTGTCGCGAACGGTGGAACCGGACAATTAACACTTTCTACTAATAAAACATTTGGTGGTGATCGTTTCTTCAAAGGAGTAATTTATGAACTTCTTATTTTCAATTCTCCTCTTTCTACAGAACAAACTCAACAAATTCAAACCTATCTTTTGTCTAAATGGAATTTACCTGGTTTTGCTACAGGTTACACTTGTCCTGATGACATGAAACAAACCCCTACTGATTTACAAAATGGAAGTTGTTTAGCTCCTTGTGAAAGCACTAGTGGAGGTTCTAATAGATTTAACTATGGTCCTAACTTTGGAGGTTACCCCACAAATAGAAGAAGTGGTAAAGATAGATGTGTTGATTTGAATAATGGTACTGATCAAAGTCAAGCTTTTGCTGCTAGAACATCTAATTGGCCCCCTGTAGCAGGCGGTGATCCTTCTTGTTTCGTAAATGGTCAATATGAATCAGCTGGTATGAAATTATATACTCAATCTGATTGTGAAAATGTAGTTGGTGGTAATTATTATCCTACTGATCATACACCTGGTTATGGTGAATGTTTATATCCTGAAGGAGGAAGTCATAGTTATACTTGCAGAAGGCAATAAAAAAATTAACGATAAAATTTATCTAAATAAATTGAATATTTCAATTCAGAATATCCAGTAATTAATTTTCCTTTACAATTATTTAGATTCTCGTAATATTGATATATTTTCCAATCATATAAATTATTCCCGTCAAGGTATAATTTAATAATTGTCTCTTCATATATTTTATCAGAAGTATAATAACCACTGTTATAACTTTCAAAATTAATTAACTCCTTCAGTTTTACTGAAGGAAAAAATACCTTAAAAAATTTATATAGATTTTTGAGAGTTGGTTGTAGTTTATATTTATTTTGATACTTGTATTGAAAAAAAGGCAGGTTGTTTAGTAAATTACACCATTCTATTCTTTGTCGAACAGAAATGTAGTTTCTAATTTTATTATTTTTAGTCAAAAAAGAAGATACTTCATTTCTATCTTTTAACATTGACGTATCAATAGTATTGAGCTTACCAAATATGATATGAAGTAATCTAAGAATTGATACTTCAAAATCGTCCGAATATTCAATATCATTGATACTAACATTCAAATTTGTTACAGGTTCCGGATAGTTTTTTATTTGATTTTGAAGTAATCCTATATTAGTAATATCTTCGTAGATATTATTAATTGATTTTTTACCGTAATGAAACATAATTAATTAGATATTATTAGAATCATAGTTTTATTCAATTTTTTACACTAATTTAGTGTATAGGCTTTTAGATTAGTTATAATTTAATGTCAAATTTCATACATAAAATCTTAGTCTGATCATTATTAAACCATTGATTCTTAATAATTAAACTACCTCTTAAATCAATTGGAATTGTGCCTTTACTCTCAGAAGATATGAATCCATTTAATAAAGGACAACTTATATTACTTGAATCAATTTCAGTGCATAAATCTTCAGTTGTAGGGCTAATCGGAATAAAATTATAAGTTATATCATATTTAGAAGTTCCCTTAGTAATAGTTTGACTTAAATCACCATTGAGATATAAAGTATAATCAGTTTGAGGTAATTTTGGTTCTACTGATAAAACAATATTTTGCATTAAATCAGTACTATCCCCACAAGAAGAAACAACAAATTTTGTTACTGTAGAATAAACAAATTGTAAAAGAGATAATAAAATAACTTTTTTAAACATTATTTATAACTAGTTTTTATTTTTTTATGTACTTTATATTAATAAAAATGTTTAAAAAAATTTATTACATTAACCTTGACCATAGAAAAGATAGAAAAGAAAATGTTGATAAACAACTAGCAAAAATTAACTTTTCAGGTCCAGTTGAAAGAATTAATGCTGCGTACGGAAAAAACTTGGATTTAGATTTAATTCCAAGCAATTTATTTACTAAAGATGCTATTGCAGATACTACAAATAAAGATTTACTTAATAACACTAGTAAAATGACTAAAGGAGGTATGGGTGTTTCTTTATCTCAAAGATGGATTTATGAGAAAGTATTATGTGGAGAACATGATTATGTTTTGATTTTGGAAGATGATATTACTATTCCTGATAACTTTATGGAAAAATTAGAAAATAAATTGAAAAATATAAAAGAGTTTGATATTTTATATTTGGGTTATCATATTAAAGTTAATACTCAGACCGATGAACATTATGATTATCCAAAAAAAATTTGGGGATTATTTGGATATATAATCAACAAAAAAGCAGCAAAGCATTTAATTGAATTATTTCCTTTAACTCAACAAATTGATACAGAAATCCCAAAGGCTTTCAAACATCTAAAGGTTTTAGCATTAAAAGAAGATGATAGATTAATTTTATCTCCTGTTTCTGAAGACCAATCCAAATTTACTTCAGATATTCAATTTAGTAGAGAGGCTTTCACTGATCTGAGAGAGCTGGATTGGACGGGGTATTTCGTAATCATGGTGTTGGTGATAGGGGTGATTTATTTGGTGGTTAGACGATGAGGGATTTTAACTTGAATAATTCTGGTTTAATGATTTTTTGTTTGTCTAAATTATATCCAGGATATTTTTCATTAACTTGTAATACTAGCGAATCTAATTCTTTTTGAATATCATTCGTTAAGATTTTTATTTTTTTACTAAATCTTCCTGCTTTTGATTGTTTATTATACTGAATGTATTTACTACCCTTTTCTTCATAAACTGAAATATATTGGGGATATATTGGTTGTTCTTCTGTAACTATTTTCTTTTCTACAGTTGATATTTTGTTCTCATCAATTTCTATTGGATTTAATATTTCGTATTTTTTTATTAAATTTGGATATTTAACATTTACAACAGTATCAATAAATTTATTAAGTTCTTCTTGAACATCCAAAGAATGTAAAATCATTTTTGCATTGTATCTTTGGTCATTATTTTTAATATCAAGAATATAATGATATTTTTCTCTAAAAATGTCCAATCTAATACCAAAAGGTAAATCCATTTTTTCTTCCAAACCAATAATTTCTTTAAATTGAGATTCAGTTAATTTATTTTCAATTAATTCTATTTTTGCTTTTGCGTAACGTAATTTATCAAGAATTGTTACTTTATTTGATTTAGTAGTTTCCCAAATTTTTTCTAGTTTAGGATGATTTACTATAAAAAATTCTCTTTGTTTATTATTTTCTTTATCATATACGTCTTTTCTGTATTCAACAAACTTAGGTAAAACCTTAATGCCTTCAGGAAGATTAACTTTACAATCTTTACGACGAGCTTGTTTATCTTTATTTTTATTTTGTTCAGACATATTTACTATACGTAGATTTTCTCTTCGATTATCAAGTTTATCTTGATTAATATGATCTACTGTTTCTTTAAAATCAGTATTATCTTTAGTATGTTGGTCTAAGATAAATTGATGAAGATAATAAATCTTTTGGTCCAAACCAGTTCTTAATGTTGTAGCTACATAACCATTTTCCATAAGATACCATACAGGTCTTATATTAGATATATTTAACACTTTATTAATGTCTTCTAATGAAATTTTTGTATAAATATTATTTTTAATATGTATTTGAATATAATTTTTTTCGGATTTAATTGTCCACCACATATTTCTATATTGACCTGAATATTTTCCTTCAATAATTTTAATACTTTTGCCATTGTTAATTATTTCAACATTATCCGGCTTATTAAATTCATCTTTAAATCTTGAGTCTTTATTTAAAATTAAATTTGATTCTATATAATCATTATAATCATTATTTTTAAATTCTACTTTTATTATTTTTTCATCTGGGTATAAAATATCAATCAATTTATTTTTCTTTTTATAATTTTGAAAATACCAAAGTTTTTCTTCATCATTAAATATATAATTTTCTGGTTTATTATTTTTTAATCTACTAATAATAGGAACGTGAGAAGGGTCTAGTTTTATTATATTATTTAAAAAAGTTATTTGAATTTTATTTATAGTTTGAGTAGTTAGCATTAACATATAATTATACCATTTCTTTAAATTATTTCTAGCAACTTTTTTTTAAAAATTGTTAGAAATACTCTTTTTTTACATTGAAATATAAATAATTAAGTAATATTTTACATAATTATTTAGATGTATAACCATTGAAAAAATAGGTAAATAATTAAACACCTTAATTTGAGTAGGCAGTTCCTGCCATTCCACTCATCACACGGAGGACATTGTAGTTGACAGTATAAATGTTCATGGTATTGTTTCCTCCAGATACTAAAATATCAGAGAGAGGAGAGAAGTTACCATCACCGTAGATGTTTCCGTAGGAAGGTACACTGTTGTTACCTACAAGGCTTACATTGAGGGTGGCGTTATCGATACGAGAAAAGTTGCAAGTGCCGGAAGGTTGGTGGTCTTCGGGTTTGAGTGCAAAGCTGTATACGTTAATACCATCAGCAGGGGTGTTGGAGAAGTGTTGGTAAGGTTGGACGTAGTTAAAGTAGTTACCATCTCTTTCTTGGAATCTGTCGTGTCCGTTTAATTGGAGTTTGGCGTTTCCTACAGGGTTGACACTGCCATCTAACCAGAGACCATAGTTAAATGCATTTTGTACATTTGCAGTGAAGTTATCAGCATAACCGTTAGATAAAAAGAATGATGCATCTGCGGCTTCAACACCGTTGAATAAAATATATGCAGCATCATCAATTAAATAAGTTAAAGGAATAGAAATATCAACGATAGTCAATTCGTTTCTGGTGATGAGTACATTGTCGAGAGTTGCAGGGTATACATCAGATGTTGCTTCGAAATCTTTTCCGTATTCTTCACCGTTAAAGATTAATTGACCATCTACTTTAGTAACTAAAGTTCCCCAATAATCAGTGTTGGAACAATCGGCAGCTATAGCAGCACCACCACCAGATACATCAGTTACTGCAAAATAACTAAATTCGTTGGTGTTAGTAAATTCAGTCATTCCATCTCTGGTTGCAAGATAGACTAATTTAGCAGCGGTTTCCAAAGCAGCACTCCAGTCATTGGTAGGGGAGTATGCTAACCAGTCATTGGCATTTGCATAGGGGTCCAAGTGAGCTACCCAGATTAAATATTTGCTGGGGTGGTTAAAGTTGAGTCTGTATTTGTTGTTGCTGGCTAAAGTTTCAGAGCCAGTGAATTGTAATTGTTCAATCAAATATTCGTGACTGGCTTGGGCAAATCTCTTTCTTTCTTCGGAATCGAGGTATACATAGTCAATTAATAAATAGTTGTCTACCATGCTAATTTGGAGATCAGAAACAGAAGGGGCGTTTGAACTGATACAGTTAAAGTTTACACAGTTAGCAAGGGGAGCATATTGAATGGTTACACGTACATCGTGGTATTGGAGAGCAATTAAAGGCAATGCTAATCCATTGAATCTGTTGAACCAGTAAATCAAAGGAATGTATAAGTGAGCACCTTCTTTGGTTACGGAGAAACCAGTGAAAGCAGGTGAGTCACCAATCATTGCGGCATGGCCTCTTTCTTGGCCAGTCTTGTGACTTAATTCGTACCAGATGTTTAACCAGTCACCGTATTGTTCATCGATTTTAGAACCACCGATTTCTACTTTGGTTTCTGCAATCATGGCATAACCTAAGCGTTTAACATAAGACCAGGATAAATCAGAAAATTCACCGGCAGGAGTACCAAGACCCCATTCGGCACCACTGCCACCGGAGAGTTCTACTACAGAGTACATGTTGGTGATTAAGTCACCGTTTCTGTTCAAGGTAGCAGTTACAGTGCGGCCGAATTCAGCACTGCCATTCCATACTTGTTGAATAGGTGCAACAGCGAAGTTAGTGTGTCTACGATAGACAACTTTGAAGAAAGTAATTTGAGGATTACCTGTTAAATAAACGTCTTGTGCGCCGTAAGCGACGAGTTGCATTAAACCTCCACCCATAGATTATATACTTTATATCAGAAAAAAATTTACAAATTTATTTTAATATTTTTTTTACTGAGTTTAGTAAAAATCTATACTAAAATTCAAAAATTTAAAATATTTTTAGAGTTTTTTTAATAAATTATATATTTTTATAGTAAAAATATATAAAGTATTTTTCATAAGTATTGATATATGTCTAAAGCAACAGACATTAAAAAAATATCCACTCTTGAAAATAAACATAGAATCAAGATAAAAGAATTTGAAAGTGAAAAAGACAATATAAACTTTTTAGAAGACTCATTGAATAATATCAATAATGAAATTAATGAATTAGATAAAATAAGAGATAAATTTACTAATGTAGAACAAGGTAGACGAGCTGAATTATTAGATGATAAAGAAATTACTGAAAAAAAAATATTTTCCTTAAAAAATAATTTCAAAGAAATGGACTATTATGATACTACTGGTGATTTACTATATTCCTATTATAATATTAGAGATAATGATCATGAAAAGAAAGAATCAAAAAATATATTAAGTTTTCTATCTAAAAAAAATGTAAATGTAGAAACTCCTAAAACAGGAAAAAACAAATCAGAATTATTTGAAAAATATTGTCAAATTACAGAAGGGATTAGGGTAAATTTAGACGACGGGTCTAAAAGAATTAAAATATGTTTGGAATGCAATATTGAAAAGATTTTAAATGTCGCAGAATCTTCTTACATCTGTCAAGAATGTGGTGATATGGAAGTAATTATATTAGACGAAGATGTTAAAATTAAAGATTATTCTCCTTATAAAAGATTAAATAGATTCAGAGAATGGCTAAATGCATTTCAAGCTAAACAATCTCCCGAAATTGATGACCAAATTTATAGAGATATTATTGAAGAATTAAATAGAAAGAGAATTAATGATTTATCTACATTAAATCGCTCCAAGATGAGAGAAATTCTTAAAAAGCTTAAATATAATAACCTATATGAACATATTCATTATATTATCAATAAATTATCTGGATTACCTCCACCTAAAATAACTAGAGATATGGAAAAAATGTTCGTTAAAATGTTCTTACTCATTCAAGACCCTTGGATGAAACATAAACCAAATGATAGAAAAAATTTCTTATCATATTCTTTCGTTTTACACAAGTTTTGTGAATTGTTAGAACTAGATCATTTGTTAGATTGTTTCCCATTGCATAAACAACTAGACATCTTGATGGAAAACGACGTTATTTGGAAGAAAATTTGTAATGATTTAAATTGGGATTTTATTTCATCTTTCAAATAAAAAAATCTAATTATGTATAATGAATCAAATTATACATAATATCTCTGTAATTCTTATCTTTTTTGGTGCAATTTTATTAACTTATAATTTAACAAAAAGTTATAATAAATGTACTATTGTAAAACAAAATGAGATGACTGATGGGAAACAATTATTGGATCAAGATAGACCTTCTCAAATTTATCAAACTATGTTTAGAGATAATGGTGTATGGATGGGTTATGCTGATTTTAATGCAAGAAATAAAATAAACACAAATTTAATTTAAAGATTAATATTTATTAATGTTTAATGCCTGAAGTTGATTATTTACTAAAAGACCCAATTGTACCAGATAACCAAAAGTTTTGCTGTATGTCTCTATGGTTAAGTGATGATAAGAAAACTGTTAAATATATTCGCGTAAGCGCTTCTTTTAAAACTCTTGAAGAAGCACAAGAACAAGTTGCATTACTGGGAGATAACAGAGGTCATTTTAATTTTTGTACTGAAGTAGGAGCTTGGGTTGCTTTTGACCCTACTCCTAACCGAGGTAATTTGAACGACCAATTGAATTTAATGATGAAAAATTATTTAATTAATTTTCAAAGAAAAAATCTTGAATTTGAAAAGAGAAAATATAGTTTGGTAGCTAAAAATGTTAGAGAAAACTGTTTACTTAAAGAAGAACAATTAAATAGATTAAATGAAGAATTAAGAGAACTTACTAATGAAAAAGAAATTGAAAAGAAAAAAGAACAAATAAAAACATTTGAAGAATCAATTAAATCTTATAATGATAAAATTAAAGAAAATGAAGACAAAGAAAAAGAATATGATGAGAAACTACAAAATATTGTACCAGATCTTCAGGTAATTCCTGAAGACAATACTGTTGAAAATCAAAACACTCCCTTTATTTTTGAAGGTACAGTTAAAAGAACCACTGAAAAGGTAGATGGACAAAACTGGTATTGTATTTCATTTTTGACAGAAGAAAACAAAACATTAGTAGGTATTAAAATTAGTGGATGTTTTGAAAAAGAATCTGATGCAAATGATCATTCTAAAGCATTAAGAGATATTAACGATAAATTTAGTTTGTTAGTGGGAGAATTATATAAATGGTGTCCTTTTAATCCTGACGCAGATTCTCAAGAAGCTGGTGAATCTGAATATTCTAACGATAAATTAAATGAAACTATGAAAGCTAAGAAAGAGAATGAGAAGAAGGCTCAAATGTTTCATGAATATAGAAAATATGAATTAATTAATAAAAATCTACAAGAGAGTTTGATTAATAAAACAACTGAAAAGGAAGAACTAAAGAAGAATATGGAAAGTGCAGAAAATAAATTATCTTATGAAGAGAAATTATTAGAACTAGAGAAACAAATTGAAAAGTTAACAGCAAAGAAAGCTGAAGTAACAGAGAAAGAAAAAGAACTTTCTGATAAAATTGGAATTGATAAGATGAAGGAACAATATGGTGCTGGTGCAAGTACTAGTATTTAGGCTCTAATTTTTTCAACAACTAATTTAATATTATTCCTCTTTTTGGCCAATGCTAAGCCTGGGTCAAAAATAGGCAATCTTTTATTCCATTCCCTATCAAAGTGTTCTTTATGGTATCTTTTATATTTAGGAGAACCAACTGTAAAATCAGGTACATCTTTTGCTTTATACCAATAGACTTTATCAGCTATATTTTTAGAATGTACACGGTTATCAATAACCATAACTCCATAATTTTCGGTGATTTCACCAAAAACTTGTTCAAAAACAGCTAAAGTTGGAAACATTCCAGCGTAGTGTTCATACAATCTTTTTCTATTGTTAGTAAAATCTTCTGCCAATAAAAAAATATAATCAAAGTTACTTCTTAATTCAGGTGGAATTCCCAAAGAGAATTGCATAGTTAAAATAAATGATATATGATGGTGTCTTCCATTAAAAAATAATTCTAATACTTGAGGGTCTTTTAACCATTCTCCTTTACTAGACATACAATCATCCATGATTAACATTAAACTATCATCCTTTTGTTTTTTTCCTTCCTTCTTTCTTTTAGAATTATCTTCATTTAATTTAGCTTGTCTTTGATAAATTTTAGATAAAATCTCCGTATCAAAATTATCAAAAATATAACTATCTGGACAGAACTCACCATAAAATCTGTTTAGTTTCTCTGTTTTAGAAATTACAGTAACCGCTGGAATATTTCTTTTATGATAAAGAATTTCGCGAGTTAAATAGGATTTACCTGAGGCTCTTTTAGCAATCATAGCAATCGTGCAATGCTCTGCCATTTTGTGAATAGGGAATTTTTTTAATTGTAATCTAGATGCTCCAAAAGTAATATTTTTTGTATTGCCACTCATTAATATAGGATATAAAAAAAATTTATTTTCTTTTTTTATTTTTTAATTTCTTCTTCAAATAACTCTCTAGCTCGTAATTTTTTAAATGATTAGCACACTTTATTGAATTAAGATAATTCTCACTAGTAATGTTATATTTAGATAACAAGTCGATAATTTCTATACTATTTTTAACAACGGCATACATTAACGGAGATTGACCTCGAGTATTTACCATATTAACATCTGCACCATGAGATAATAATAATTCTACAATTTCTATAGGTTTTAATGTAATTGCATACATCAATGGAGTACAATCATAATGGTCTTGTTGATTTACATTTATATTATTTTTTAATAATTCTTCAATAATCTCATAAGAATGATTACCTGCACTAATGGCTCCCATTAATAAATTATGCTTCTGATCATCGAGAGTATTAATATTAGCACCTTTTTTATATAAATCATAAGCTGGTTTAAAAAGGTTTAATTTAATTGCTAAATTCAATGCAGTGATACCATCTTTATTTTTATAATTAACATTAAAATCATATTTACATAAAATGTCTAATGCATCAAGATGTTTCATTCTTAATGCATAAAAAATAGCAGTTTCCTTATCATTATCAATAAAATCCAAATTAATTTTTTTTTTACACATTTCTTCTATAATTGCTAAATTACATTGTTTGCATTGATGAGGTGCATCCTCTGTATTACCAGCTAAAGCATAAATCATAGCAGACCTATTTTCTGAATCAACTAGGTCTAAATTAGTCCCTGCTTCTATTAAAAATCTAGACCTGGGTAAATTATTATTAATAGAATACATCATCAATAATGTTTTACTTTTATAATAAGTTCTATTGACTATTTTATTCCACAAGTAGGGATTATTATAAAATTCCTGATTTATAAACAATATTGGAATAATGTCTCTGTAAAAGTCAGATGACAATAAGATTTCTATTACATTTACTAACATAACTCTTTAGTATTTATTAAAAGTATATAATTGTCAATTTTTATTTTAGCTTTGTTAAATATAAACTTTCTATAATTTAAAAAGTCATTTTAGAAAAAGTTTTTAAGAATTCTCTCTCTCTCTCTCCGCTAAAAAGTGGATCCACTTAGTGGATACTATAAAAAATCATTTAAGAATATAAAATATACCTTATAATATACAATGGAAAAGTGGACAGAGCTTAAATGTGTTCTATGTAATAAGGAATATAAGAGTAAAAAATCTTTATGGAATCACAATAAAAAATATCATCAACCAAACATAATCCCAAAACAGGATGATGATCATCCAAAAATCATCCAAAAATCACTCACTTTAAAAAAAGAGATTGAAATAACTTACCCTTGTAGAATTTGTAATAAGGAGTACATTTATGTTCAAGGAAGGTGGAAACATGAACAAAAGTGTAAAAAAGTGGAAAAGGAAAAAGAGAAAGAGGATGAGTTTATCGAGCTAAAAAATAAAATGAAAAAACTAGAAAAGTTAATTAAAAAATCAGGTAGTCATAACATAAAACAGAATGCGAATCAAATTATGAATGGTAATATAAATAATAATACTTATAACCATATTCAAATAAATGCATTGGGGTTTGAAGATATTAAAAATAAATTAACAGATAATGAAAAACTGAATATATTAACCAGTGGTATTTTTGATGAATTTCCAATTATTGAATTAGTAAGAAAAACATATATGGACGATAAGTTAAAGGATAACAGAAATACTATGATTACTAATTTACAAAATACAAGTTGTTTAACTTATAATAAAGATACTAATCAATTTGATGCAGTTAATAAAATGAGTCATATTGACAACTTAATTAAATGCAGAAAGGACGATATTATAAAAATGTATGAAGATATGAATAAAAAAATAAAACCTAATCATAAACAAATCTTAGAAGAGTATTTAGATAAAATAGAATCTATTAAAGAAAATGAAATGTATAAGAAACATAAGGAAGAAATAATTTATATAATTTATAACTGTAAAAATTATATGAAAGAGTTGAAAGAAAAATTAGATGAAATTGATGCATTAGAATTATCTGAGTCAAGTTAAAAGTCAAGAAGATCAGTATATACTTCTAAATTATTTGCAACATAATCTATGTTATATGTAGGAATATTACCACCTTGTTGATTAGATACTAAAAAATCAGGATTTGTTCTAGTTGTGCCTACTACAGGAGCAGGTAAACCAGAAGTAGCAGGTGGACGAGGAACAGAAGCAGGTACAGATAATCTAATATTAGAAGCAGGCGCGGGAGCAGGAGCATAATTCATAAAAGCTACTCCACTATCACTATTCCAAAATAATACTAAACCAACAATAGCAGAGGCTAATAAAGGTAATTTAACATTATCGTAAATTCCATCTCTTTTTTTACATCTTTTTTTATCATCAACATATTGAAATAAATAGATTATTCCAAATGTAAAAAATAAAATAAAAAATTCTTTTAAATTTTCAAAAGTTAACATTAATTTATATAAGAAAATAATCTAATATATTATAATGGAAATAATTACTATGCTCAGAGTAGAACGTTTAATTAAATATGTATTATTAGGTTTAATCGTTATTTTAGCACTTTCATATATACCAGAAACTAAATTACCAACAAAAGAATTAATAATGATTGGTGCAACAACTTCAATTGCATTTGCAATACTTGATATGGTTTCTCCAACACTAAGATACAAGAAAACCTAGAAATTTAAATAATTATTAAAAAATTTCCTTTTACTTTTGCTAGAGTCTTTACTTTTAGCACTGTCTCCGCCACCTGCTTGACCTTTTCCTGCCAAATTATTAGTAAATATTTCCTGATAATTTTGCTCGTTTGTTTCTGGATGATAAGATAATGATGTATCTATTTCAGCATCACCTAAATCCTTTTCTAAAATGTTTTTAATTTTATCATCTATACTATTATAATTTTTCTTTTCGCTTTCACTAGTTGTTAAATGTTTAGTTGCTCTTGTAATAGGAGTATCGATATTGTTGGGGCTAGTGTCACTATCGGTACTTTTCTTATTAATAATATCTAAAATTTTAGAATTTAAATCCTTTTCTGGATTCCCTCCATTTTGTTTTACAGGTTCTTTAGAATCTAATTGTTTGTGGTCATCTGCTAATCCTTTTTGAATTAATTTTTTAATATTATTTTGCTCTCCTTCGCTTAATAATTTTTCATAATCATTGGCTTCAACATTAGCTTGAAGAGGTTCTTCTAAATATACGTCTAAAATTTCTTTAATAGGTAAAGACTTTCTAACTGCTTCTCTAATTGCATCTTTTACTAAATTAAGAGTATCTCTTTGATTTCTTTTTAGTTCAATAGAAGGGTATTGATTATACATTAAAAAAGGATTATTGTAAAGTTCTTTAGTGCATTCAATATAAACACGGTGAATAAAGTCTTCTATTTTAACATCTCTATAATATTTAGAATCTACTTTGTTTTTAGTAGAATTATAAGTTAATACTATAATGTTTGCTTTAATAGTTGCTTTAACTAAATCAGGTAACCAACTGTAACTTTTTGAATTATTCATAATTCTATCTGCTTCTTGTTTAATTGTTTCAGGGTTCCATTTTGGAACTAGTCTCAAAAATGTTTGGAAAACTTTTAATACGTTATTTGAATCATCACTAGTTTTTAGAGCTTCAGCGTATATAGATTGTAAGCCTTCGTAAATCAAAGGAGTCAGCACATTAACTAGTTGAATAGTATATTCAGATTTCGTTTCTATAAAAAAATTAATCATATTAAAATAAGTTAGATATTTTTATGTGATTAAACTTAAATATTTTTATTGTCTTATATTACCAGCTTTATTAGTTAAGTAATCTAAATCTTTTTGAGTTACACACAAGCAACCACTTTTATTACTAGGACCATCAGTGCAACTGAAATTATTAGGTACATATTTTTTTAATTCAGCAGGGTCAATATCCTTATCTAATACATCGGAAGGATAAGGCCATCCAGAATTTATACAACAAGAACGAGAGCATTTATTTGTATCAATTGGATGAATTGATTGATTTAAAATATTTTCTAAATTCTCACGTAATGTCTGTTTATCTTTATTGAAAGCAGATTCAATAAAAGGCATTACTACTAAAAAGAATATAACCGCAATTATAACAGCGTAAATCATTATCTGAATATCTGCGTTAGTAAAATTCATATAATATAAATTAGATATTTTTTTCTAATTAAAATTAATGAATTTATTAAAAAAGATTACAGAAAACTCAAAGAAAAAGTTCAAAGAAATTAAGAAAAAAATAGATATTAATAAAGATTATACATTTGATTTTGTTTTTATTAATAAGGAGCCAAAAATATTATTTTTAGAAAATAAAACAAAGAAATTACTTGGCGACTTTCATTTTTATGGTATATATAATAATGAAAATAAATTATGGACATGGGCAAATGCTATTCCAAACACTAGTATGGAAAGTATTAAATATGTTGAAAAGTTAAGATTGAAAGCCTATGTATTTGAAAAGATGATTAATAATAGTCAATCCATATTATTTTTTTATCAATTATTAAATAATGATTCAATGCTAATTCCTGATGAGAAATATTTAGCTTTAATTATTGACTTGTTACTTTATTTGACTGATGATTTATATATATTTGAACCATCTAATTCAATTGGTAATTTACAAATTATTGGATTGTGTAAGATAAATGAGTTATATTGATTATTTTAAATTATTATAAACAGCCTGTTTACAGGCTATTTGGTATCCATATTTATATTATATAACTTACTCATCTTCTTCTTATCCTTCCCCGATAACGTAATAAATTCTTGAGTTTTATCAATCTTCAGAAAGAGTTCCAACTCTTTTACAGTAATATCTTTTTTATAGCTTTGTAAAATAGATATTAATTTATCTTCCATATTGTTTTTAATAAAATGATTTGCTAATTGATTAATATATATAATATCATCAATTGATTTATTTGGAATAATCTTTAATAAGTTGTTTATATTCTTTCGATTAATATTTTTTAAAGAAGTCTTGTTCAAATCTGAACTAAATTTCATTTTATCATGTGATAAATAATAATCAGTTTCATATCGATTAATCCAAAAAGAAGTATTCAAACAAGTATAAAATCCGTGAATGTTTTGTAAATACCAGTTCTGGTCAGTGTAAATACTGGTTTCAATGTTATCTCCTCTTGATATTGAATCAGATGTTTTAACTAGAGCATAAATTATCTTATTCCAGGATTTTTTTGATTTATGTAAGATTTTCTTGATATAGTGTTCATGAATCATCAATGGAAGTAAAACTTTCTCTGCCTCGTATAATTTAAATATAGTTTCATGGTCTAAATATTTATTCATTATTTTCTCAGTTGCTTCAAAAAGTCCAACATCTATATTCTTTTCTCTAGATTTTTCAAAGAATTCATTTAAATCTGATAATAGATTAATCTCTTTAAAATGAAAAGATAATTCTTGTAAAATATTGATAAGTCGACGAATGTCAAATTGTGAAAAGTTAATTATTTTTTCATATATTTCTTCAATGTCTTTAATTAAAAACTTTTCTTGACTTGCTACTAGTTTTATTAAACCAGTAATATCTTTACTAGAAGGAGATGTGAATTTAATTTCTTCACAATATTTTTTTAAATCATTTAATAGTTTTGAATGTTGATTATTGGAGATGAAAATTAAAGGAAATGAATGTGTTTTATTGTTTTCTTTGTAAATATCCATAATATATTTTTTCTCAGAGGTTAATGAAATATTCTCAGTTTCATCAAAAATTACAGCTATTTTATTGTTTTTATCTTTATAAAAATTAAGTTTAGAAATAATAGAGTTTTCTTGATTATAATATTCATCAAAATCATCCAAGTTACGAAAGTCTTTAATTTCACTAGGATTAATAATTCTAACAATATATCCGGCTTCTTCTAATAATAATCGGACAGTTAGGGTTTTACCAATTCCATGACTACCAGAAATAATTATAGCATTATTTTTTTGCTTTTCTTTCAAAGATGTAAGCCAATCTTTTATTTTTTTAATTTGTAACTTATGGCCTACTATCTGTGATAGATTAGTTGGACGATATTTATTAACCCATAAACTATCCATTAATAAATTAAGATTTTTTTGTCTAAATAACTTTAATTTTGGTTAAAATAAAAAATTTTAGTTTTAAAATCTTTAAAAATTTAAAAAAATATTTAATTTCTTGAAAAATTATTTCTATATTAGTATATATACTATATGGACATGTTTCAATCTAGAAGCTCAGGTAGAAAGGGTGGCTCTGCAGAAGGAGAAGTACAAGCACTCCTTCGTAAAAACGGCAAGATTACTAACGAAGATTTCATGAGATTAAGATCTTCTTACAATGATGATCAATTAGTTAACAAAATCCAAGATCTTTACATTGAAAAGCAAAGCAACCTCTTAAAGAAAGCCAAGAAATTCGCCGACTTGATTCGCGAAAAGTATTCCCAATCTCAAACTCCTTTCCACGTTTTACTCGAAAAGGCCCACAAATACAAAGTTAAATACGGACTCACTGATGCCGAATTTGCTGAATTCCAAAGAATCTATGAACAAGAATTAGTTGGAATCAAATCCGTAGAAGTAGTTCAACCCGCCACCAACATCCAAAAAGTATTGGGTGGTGTAAGTTTGGATTACCACGGTTCCGCCATGAAAATGAGCGGAGACGATGCTAAATACGCCCAAGAATTAATTGCTTACAATGCTGCAACCAAATCTTTACACGCCCAAGTATTATTACAAGCCCTCAAATACAAAGATTGCGACTTGGAAGCTTTGACTGGTGTATACGACAGAAACCTCATGAGAATTAACGACCACGTACACCCTGTAGTAGTTGCTCTCTTCTTACCCAAAATCAGAATTTTGGAAAATCACTTCTTATACTCCAACATTTCTTCTATCGTTAAATCCAGAATTAACGGTGAAAAAATCGTATCTCTCCCCGATTACGAATTATTTTATGCCTTAACTACTGACCCCAATGACGTAGTATGCGACTCCAAATCCACTATCTTAGATTTGTTGAACAGATCCAAACTCCAAGCCCAACTCTGGAACTGCGTTTTACACTTAAGAAGTGGACAATACTACCAACCTTCCTTCAAAGACTTTATCGCCTCTGTAGACTTATGCAGATTGAATAAACAAGATACTCCTGACTTTGTATACGGAAGATTCGATGGTGTAGTAATCAAGAGACTTGTTTCTGCCTTCTCTTTCAGACCTACTGTAGTTTCTACTCTCCCTTACATGGTAAACCCCATTGCCACTAACCCTTACGCCATGAACATGAGACCCCAAGTAACTGCCGTACCTATGATTAACATGAGAATCCCTCCTAAAGCCAGCGGTAGCACCATTGACTTGAAAAATGCAGCTACCCAAGTTCAATTTTTCATTGAAAACGGTCAAATCATTCCTAAACAAACTGATTTAATCTGGTCTCGCGGAGTATTGATGTTCTATGTAGACAGAAGAGCTACTTCCATTAAAATCAATGACCAAATGTCTCAATTTAACTTATCTAAATTACCTGCACCTATTGCTGGATTTGAAAAATTAAACAATTCTAAAGTAACTTTCCAACACGCTATTAAACTCAGAGAAGAAACATACATTTTGAAATCAGTAGTATTCTCTGAAGTAAATGTGGAAGAAAAACCTAACCCTGCTGGTGGCTTCGTTTCTAAAGATACTGATGTAGTAATTGGTTCTTCTGCAATTGTACTCAGAAGTGAGAATGCAAATGATGAAAAAGCATATGCAACAAAAGACATAAAAACTGATGCAGATTTACTTGTATTTGATAGAGAACTCGCAAACCGCACTGCTATCATTTATGATCCTTATTCCCCTGTATTACAAGATATGCACGCTGCTAATGGCAGAGGCCCTATGCACAGTCTTACTACTAATGATGTAGCAGAAGAAGCCAGCAATGATGTCAAAAACTGCAACTTTAACTATTTGGTTGCTCACAAAGGTACTATCTTTGTCTACAAATCTGTATCTGACAAAGATGATGAAGTTGAAGTCGGTTTATAAATTATATAAGTTTTTCTTAAATTATAATTAAATAATTATAATTTAATAAGTAAAAGTAGAATCTAATCCAGCAAATCCTTGGATATTACTTGGACCTGGTTCAGGATTTTCATAATCTAATTTACCACCCTTAGTAGTATATGTTAAATCAAGAACATTACTAATAGATGGTAAAGTTCTTTGAATATTTTTAGTATTAACTGGTAAAGGTGGTCCAATTGGTTGAGTTGAAATATCTCTATAGTAACCAATTTTTTGATCAGCATTAGAAATTACTGTTGGTAAAATTTCTCCTACTACTCGACAATTTAATTCTTCAATTTGTTCTTTAATATTAAAAGGTAAGTTTTTAGAATATTCAATCCATACATATCTCATAACTATAATTAAATTTTCTTCTTTTTGAGCACAGATTAAGAATTCTTTATTACTCTTAGTATAAACGGCTAATATTAATTTTTTATTAATAATATCAATATTTTCTTTAGAGAAGAAAGCCTTTTCTAAATTTCCTAATTCATTTTGATTAGTAGCTATTACATTTTTAACTAATTGTGACCTTAAAGCTTTTGCGCGAGCATTATCTGCAAAATATCCAACTGGGAATTGTTCAAAATCAAATCTAGGAAGGCTTTTGCCTTCGTCATATTTAACTTGATTCTTATTTTTCTGAACTTCTAAAATATTTATAGGCATATTATATTATATAAGATTTTATTTTATGTAAAATTTTATTTAATAAATAAATGTATCTATTATTGTTACATCATCAGGAACAATATTTTCAGGATAAGAAAACAAAGATGCGCCAAATACTTCTTTAGTTCCATCTATCGTTTTAATTATTTTCTTATTATCTTTATCACCCATATAAATTACCCAATCATATTCATCATAACGTTTTTGTCTAATCATTAATGAACCTGATTTATATATTGGTTTATTTAATATACTAAAGTTTTCTTTTTCTGCCCTAGTTATTAATTTTCCAAATTTATTATTGAAAAATTGAGGGAAGCATTCGGGTAAAACTCCTATTATTGAATTTATTTCTAATTGTTCTGAAATTTTCTTCATTAAATTTTTAACATCATCACTTAATTCAGTATTAATTAAAACTTTATTTTCTTCTAAATTCCAATTATCAGCATTCATAAATATTTTTAATGATTCTTTAATATAAGTTGGATTATAATCATTATAAGCTTTCCCATTAATCTTGAATTGAATTGTATCTTTTAAATCAGTTATATCAGAATAATTTGAATCAATGGCTAATACATATCCGTAATTAGGAATATAATATTCGATGTTATTTGCTTTATAAAGCCAACATAATTGTGATGTACTCTCTGTTTGAACTTCTTTTATAAAAAAGTTATTTTTTAAACTAAAATTATTAAAATACATCTCATGTTTTTCTAAAACTGCACAAGCATACACCATTTGAAATAAAATAGAACTCCATACTTCAGTAGTATGGTAACCGGTTGAAATATTTTTAAGAACAGAACCAGTTGGTTCATATATTTTTGATTTCCATTTTAGAATATTTACATTAGCACCTTCTGTTAATATTACTAACTTTTTATTATCTGTTTTAGTTAAATCTATAATTTCTTTGGTATTACCTTTTAATTCATCTGGATTAGTTTGTATACCAGCTTCAGCACCTCCTAAACTATCACCACCTCCTGTTAAAATTACATTTCTACGAATAGGTCGGGAAGATATTTTATAATTAACTATGGTACTTGAATCACTAACTTTTGCACTTGGTACATCCTCTTTATAAATAGTCAACTCTTTCTTAATTAAGTCATCATTCATTTTTTGTTTATTCGTTGTATCTTTATTTTTTGCCATTAATGAATCGAAATCGATTGATGTAGTTGAATCAAAAAAATATAATAATAAATTTAAAAAATTAGGAGATTGTTTATTTTTAATAATACTATCTATTTTTTTATAATAATCTAATTCTCTCCATATATCAAATAAGTATTTATATTTTCCATTTTGATAATCTTGAGTTAATATAGCACCAGATGTTAATTGATAAATTCTAATGTTCACAGCAACTGAAGTAGGAGTTGATTTTAATGTATTTTCTTCTCTACTATATTTAATTGGGTATGCACTTCTATAAATTGAAAATCCATAAGGTATATTTACATAAGGATTTGGATTATTATTATAAGGATTCAAATCATAAATTTTAATCCAAGACAAAATAGAATTTTTACCATTGGCAATTGTTAATTCTTCACCATCGTATTTATTTAAAATACTAGTTCTTAAAGAACTTTTAATTGCAGTTCTTTCCTTTAATGTTAAGAAAGTATAAATTGTTTTTTCACCTGGTAAGATATCTTCATAAATCATACTTAAAGTTCCATGATTTGCTTGAGGATTACTCAAAGATATATTGTAGATTTTATTCACTGGAACATTTGGAGTATACGTTGGAACATATGGTAATAACTTACTAATTGCATTATTAGTTGGATCGTATAAAGGAATAAATGTGGGAGGTGTTTGATAATCCATTGTATCTAATACTCTATTTTCTTGAAAATTTTCATTAGGTCTTATTGGTAAAGGTCTTTCAGGATTTAAATCTTCTCTAGGTTTAAATGGTTCTCTGACTGGTAAAGTATCCTCCTTTTTATCCCAAGGTTTGACTTCTTTAAAATATGGTTCTTTCTTTTTAGTTTCTTGTGTTTCTTGTACTGGTTTTGTCTCTTTTCGTTCTACTTTTTTATTTAAATCAGGATTATAATTAGGATGTTTTGGGTCCCATGGTTTTAGTTTTTCTTTAACTTCTTGTTTTACCGGAATAGTTTCATCAGAACTTTCGTTGCTAGAAGAAACAGTAGTTGTATTTTCGGATTCTTTAGGTTCCCAAGGTTTATTCCTTTCATTTTTGTGATTTGGATTATAATTAGGATGTTTAGGGTCCCAAGGTGGAATTTTTTCTTGTGCACCAAATATATTTTTGTAATCTTTGTGCATCTTCATTTTGCCAAGTTTTAAATTGGTATAACTTACAGACTCATTCGAGTCTAACACTGTATCTTCTTTCTGTTCATCTGAGTTTAATACTGTATCTTCTTTCTGTTCATCTGAGTTTAATACTGTATCTTCTTTCTGCTCATCTGAATTTATTACTGTATCTCTGCTCTGTTGTTTGGTATCATCAGAACTTTGGTTCTGTTGAAAAGAGTCTAATTCTGGACTGTTACTGCTTTGCCTTACAGACTCATCTAGTTCTTCTTTAGCCTCTTTGTAACTAAATTTACTAAAGTATACATCTTTTAATAAATCACTTGGTTTAAATAAGGTTTCATTAGTGCTTTTACCTCTTAATTTAACTGGAAGTACTTTATCAATAAAGTTCTTTGTTTCTAATTCACAGTTAGATAAATTTAATAAATCATTTTTATTTATTAAGGCATTTAAAAAAGTATGTATATCAAAATAGTCATTGATTTGTGTAATATAAGGTACATCAGTATCTCTTTGATTTTTAACTCCATAATATTTAGGTAAGGTTGATTTCTCAAAGTTGCCTATTTTAATATAAAAGTTAGTGTTTTCTAATTTCCAACGTTTGCTTCCAAATTCATATAACATATCTTCTGGTTTTTTATTAATATAAACAAGGATGTTCTCAGCTGTTAAATTATTATGCCTAAACCCGGGAAATTCCTTTTGTAAAACAGCTAATGTATGTATTACTTGAAATATAAGTGGTTTATAATCACAACTATTTTTCTCCATATACTCTTTGAGAATTTTTGATTGAAGAAAGTGTTCTCTAACTCTTACCGATAAAGTATTTTTAATTTCATTATAATCTATCTTTTCTTTTACCATTTTATAAATGGGCAAGTTTTTTAGCAAAGGTTCTATCTTCTCAAAAGAAATATCAAAATTAACTATAGGTAATAAAATATGTTGAGTTTTCTTATTAATTACAAGTTGACTTAACAAGTATGAAAATAATGCATCATTATTTGCTTTATTACTTAAATTATCAGATTCATCAGTATAAAATCCAATTTTAATTGTTACTGGAAATGAATCTGAAAATCGTTTGAGATAAATTAATTGTTCATTAGTATTATAACAATTGTAAGATAATTTACTGCCAATTATTTCTTTTAACAATGTTAATGATTCTTCTTGATTGGTAATTTTAATATCTTCTATTTTAATTTTTCCTAATTGTATTTTATCTATTTCAAAACATGTTTTATAATTTTCATTGTATAAAAAATTATAAAGTAGATTAATTTTTTCTTCCATTATTATAGCGGATTTTATAAAAAATAATATCAAAATTTTTTTATAACTATTTATAATGAACTATTATGCTTATATTGAAAATAATAAAATTATTATAACAGATAATAAAATTCTAGATAGAAAAGAAATCTCCACAAATAATATTCTAAAAAATTCTGAATTTGAATCGTATGTAAATATTATATATGATAATTATAAAAAAATAGGTGCAAATTTTAGCGGAGGTGAAGAGTCTACATTATTTAATTTAAAAAGAGAAGATGATATTTCAAAATTAATAAATAGCGATAAATATGTTGATGATATTGGTGATGCTCAATTAAAATTAGAAAATATAAAATTATTTGATTGTAAGAAAAAAACTTTATATGATGTGTCAACAGAATTTTTTACTAATTTATTTTTTAGAAATGAAAGAATAAATGAAATTTTTCAATTTATTATAAATGTATTATTTCAAGTAATGATAAAAAAATATATTAATGAATACGGTTTAAACCAAACTGATATACTTTTTATTTATAAAGGCGGTACTACTATGAAAATATTATTT